>Ga0325403_1000432_pt1 | contig 28680 bp, 14 predicted proteins | sample PopdelMetagenome_19_FD_205665 | JGI IMG/M metagenome (GOLD analysis project Ga0325403, IMG submission 205665) | Populus deltoides microbial communities from Bellville, Georgia, United States - Xylem-PdKOR-R4 | ecosystem: Host-associated > Plants > Phyllosphere > Stem > Wood/Secondary xylem... | reverse complement strand
ATCCTAATAGATAATAAACTAGTTATGATACCCATTTTTTTTTAATAGATAATCATAAACCAACTATGATACCCATTTTTGTATTTTTTAAAACATGATAAAAATACATTTTGTTTGGTTTTTTTTTTATAAAATATATATGAAAAAATTTTAGAATTTGTTCGCATGCATAAAAAAAACATATTTTTATATTTTTGAAATGAATAGTTTTTGAATTTTTTTTAAATTTTAGAGAAAAACGAGTGTTTTTAATATCGAGATAATATCTTACAGTGTAAGTCTACAACTTGATACTGAGTGAAATTATTGGAAAAACATATAAGGGACCAAAAAATAATTTTAAAATGATCCATTAATTTTTGTTGTTATTGCTAGCAAATACCACTCCTTTTTGTTTTGGATCTTCCAAATCATATCCACAGGAGATCCGGACCCATTTGTTTCTGATCATTCGATAAAAAGATTCATTCTCTTCATAAAAAATAGAAGGTAGAACCAATAAAGATTTATTTTTTGATTCATCCCTAGAGATGAATACCTCATTCAAGAATTGTTTTGATCCAATCCGTAGGAATCAATAAAAAGACAAATCCCTTATGATACACCAGATCCGGCTCAGTTATTGATAGAGTGAATAGATCTGCCATTTCTTGAAATCTCTCTTCTGATTCAAAATCATGGTGTAACGTGTATCACCCCCCCTCGGTTTCGATCATGGAATATATGAAATAAATCAAAAAATAGATTTTTGTTCAAGAAAGAAATCCTATTGGAACTGTCCATATTCAGTTCATCTTTATAATTTTTGAAAATTATTTGGGGCTTGTTTGACAAAAGCATAAAAAATAAGAAAATAAACATTGCTAGAAATTCAGTAGGTCGTATTTGTCAAACACACCCTTAACTAAATATTTAGAGGCCAAGAAATTGTCCTAAGGTTGTATTTGGAAAACATTCCTTAAAAATACAAAAGATATTTTTCTATTTGATAAAATTTTAACTAGCCAAACATGCTCTTATTTCAAGAATAGGCTCAGCCCAACCACATGAGCTAGACTTCCTAACTTGAGACTTACACCAAGAAACACAACTTAGAATAGGCTCATCCCAACCACTTAGGATGGGCTTCCTTGCCCGTTACCTAAACCCAAAAAAAAAATTGAAATTAATCTAGGGGTTTTACTAAAAATTGATGATGAACATAACGAAAAAGATGAAGAACCTAAAAATCATATATTCAAAACTAGACTAGATCACGCCAAATTAGAGGCATATAGGCATTTAAGAACAACATTCAAACAAGAATTTGGGGGTTGGATTAACATAACAAACAACTAAATGTCATGATTATTTGATTTTATGAAAAATACAAAACGAAGCACTGAAGATAAAATGCCAAGATTTCAGTGTTTTTAAGCCATTTAGACCCTATATTATCGATCCATAAGCTTATACTCATGTTCAGAAAACAATAATTAACCAAAAAGACATGAAAATCATAGACGTAAAGGAATCTTCAATGGATACATAAAACCCAGAAACCCAGAATCAACCTAAAACCTAAAAAATATACAAAACCCAAAAAAGCAACTTAGGCCTTACAACTCTAGCCCTATCATGCTCACTATAATTTGTTTGACCCATCCAAAACAACAAGAAACAAACAATCAATAGCAAAACAACAAGTCAATAATGATAGCAATGAAAAGTTGCATCTTCCTATGTATAAACATTGATCCATTGATTATTTTCATTATCCTGAAGCTCAAACAACATGCTTAAAACTTGTATTAACCCAAAAAACTACCATAAAACAGCTTAATTCATATCAACATCAATACGTAACATACTTTGCGATGACTTTAAAAGTGACTATCTAAACATCAAAGCATGCAAAACAACATTAAACATTATCATGTACTATACTATTATCACATTTAAACAAATTAAACAATGAATCTAACAAAACTTGAGCATATATAAACTATCTCTATAGCATGCTTAAAATTTTAAAAAAAAATCATGGATTTTAAACTAGCAAATAACTTCAAATGAGGCTTAAACAAACATTTGAACAACAATTTAAAGTAAGAATTAAATAGAGGGGGAAAAGGTGTGCTCATTGAGCTACACCCCTCATCAAAGTTTAAGGAATACATTGTCTAACAAAATTGCTTCTTGGCTAAGGATTTATGGACCAACTTTGAACTTGTAAGGGTGGCTTATTTAAGGTTTTTTGTTGTTTTTCTTAGTTGACTAATGTTTTGGTTAAGGGTTTTCAGGTTTAGCAATGTAAAAGTATGTAGTTTCCTGGTTTCCCCCTCTTCTATGGCCTTTGGCATGGATTTTTAAATGGCAATAGAGATCATCTAGAGGCTATAAGTTGAACAAACCTCACCATTTGATATCAAAGACTGAATCCTAGCCATCCATCGAGGTTGAGGATCATCCTATAGTGTTTAAGAGCTGATAAGGGAAGTACACCAACTATTTTTTTTTTTTTATGGTTTCTAGCAAGCATATCTAGTTAGGGTGAGAGTTTTGCCTTCTTATAGCAGCGGCTTCATGGCTGTAAAAGAGCCTTTGTTTTGTTTGGGAGGACATTGTCAAGGCTTAAAAGAGGCGTGTTCCTTGTTTGAAATGGGGGAGAGATAAGGGAGATTTTAGGCTTGGAAGATAGCAACAAAACTAGGTCTTCTTAGGGATCTTTGGGAGAAGAATATCAATAACAGCTAGATGACGAGTCGTTTAGCCTTTTTTTTTTTCCAGGACTAAACAAAATTGGAACCAAAACAAATTGTTTTGGACAAAATGAACTGTTTTATTTAATTAAAACGGTGTCATTTTGATAAGTCTGACCCTTTTATAGTTTTATTAATTCTTTTTTGTTTAGGACTCAACAAAATAGGAACCAAAACAAATTGTTTTGGTCAAAACGAACTATTTTATTTAAATGAAAGGTGTTGTTTTGATAACCCTAGATTAATTAGAGTTTTAATTTTTCTTTTTAATTTCATCTTTAATTTTTTAAATTTGTTTAATTAAACCCTCAACTGAGTCTAATATAACTAATCATTTCAATTTTACCCTCATGAAGTTTCAAAAGGACCCTACGATTTTAGCTCATTTTTTAACTTAGTCCCAGGTCTTGGATATTTTTAATCTTGTCCTCGATCTACCTTCAAACTTTTAATTTCTTCAATTTTACCCCTATTTTAAACTGAATTTGGTCCCCGAATATGCGTGCCTTTTACAGAAAGATCCTTTGTCATAAATTTCTTTAATTTCGCTCTTAATTGACATATAAACTTTTACATTCTTGCAAATTTGCCCATGATTTAATCCGATTTGGTTTGTAAAAATCAAATATGGTCCTCTAAAATTCCAATGCTCTCAATTAAGTTCAAATTAGGCTTTCAAATTTAATTTTTCACCACTTAATTCCTTAATAAAATTAATTTAATCCATTAAAAGTCTAATTAAGTCCTTGCATTTAATTAATTCTTTTAATTTTCTCCCAAATTAATTTTTAAATTTAATTAAACCTTTAATTAGGCTTGTGATTAAATCAAATTAGCATATTAAAAACCTAATTAAGTCTTCAGATTTTATTTTTATGCAAATTTGTCCGATATTCGCTCAAGTTAACCTTGAATCTGCATTGTTCTTCACATTTGGGTCCTTAAGGGTGCAATTAAGCTTCTAATTTTGCACTTAAATCCAAGGTTGTCAAAAATTCTTTTTTGACACGACACGAAACATACAATATAAACTCGAATCGTTAAATCATAAAATCGCAAGTAAAATATTTTAACTAAATTGCAAGATCTAGTCAAGTAGTAAATAATAATATAACACAATTAAAATAAAAGTGAAATAAAAAATACAAATATCTAAATACCTTAAAATACATAATTCAAATAAAAATTCATATATGTCTATAGAATTTCATTATAGGTATATAATTATAAAATAAAAATAAAAATATTATCATCCATATTAAATTAAATAATATAAAAATGAAATAAACACTATGTATCAATGAATAATAATAAATAAATAATTAAGCAAGATATAAAATCTGAGATTAAGGCGGACATTGTCAATAATAAGCAGCCTTAAAGAGAAACAAGCTGGAAGCAACTAACTTGTGCTCTTTCTTCCCATGCATCAAGGATTTTTGAGGTATAATATGAGAATAACGATTTAGTATATGACTTCCCCCATGTTGACTACAGTTGTGGTCTTGGTAAATAGAGACCTTTTTTTTTTAATAGGAATATTATGTTATGTAATGTGGTGTCAGGTGTGCAAGGCTAGTGTCCATAAGTAGTAAACATTATGTGACGGGTGGGGGAGTGGCCAGCGGGGACTGGGAAGTAGAAACTTGTGAGAAAAGAGTATTAACTCAGCACAGCAATTGAGCAATTCTTTTAAATTTCACGTGAAATCGTGATATCGGTACGTGTTTATCGTTTTTTACGAGTTCGCATGATTTTATGCGAGTTTGACCAGGTTTGATCGATTTTACTGGTTTTCGAGTTTTAACCCTAATTTTACATGTTTTATATGTTTTGACTCGTAAAATCGTATGATTTTACGAGTCAAAACGCGTTTTTGACAACCATGCTTAAATCCCTCTTCAACTTGTCTTTGCCAATCAAGTTTCTAGTCCTCTTTTATTTATTTTTTTTATTTGTTTTACTTTTTTACTTTATTATTATTGTTGTTGTTGTTGTTGTTATTGTTTATTTTTCATTTTTTAAAGGAAAATGATGATTTTAGGAGAAACCCGAAGTTGGGATATGATGTATATTATATTATTAAAATAATGTAAAACTTGAATAAAAAATAATTAATATAAGCTGAACACAAAGTCTATTTAAAATACAGGTTCTTCTCTAGTGAGACATTAAAGTTCATGTAATTCAATTTACATACCAAAAGAAATAGTTAAAATATTACAATTCATTACCCTTAGTTACAAATTAATGTATGTGTCTTTCTTATTAATTAATATAAGGAAGTAATAACAAAAGTTCATTCTTGATGTCCTGTGAAAAACCTGTAACAAGAACTAACATGACAATATATTAATCTTCAATGTGGATTTATATTGTTTCAAATACTTTTAATAGAGTTCATTTCCAATTATACTTTGTTCCTTTTATTTAAATCATCCAAACAACAGACTAAAATATTTTTCATATTGTTTTTCTTCTTCAATCTTATTGGTCATCCTTCTCGAATGACTTGGTAACTCGACTATCCAATTTCATATCTAGTTATTCATCATGAATACTAATTAATTTGGAAACACTAATTCGTTTATCCTTAAAGTTCAACAAACATCTTATAATTTATCAATATGAAAATCAATACTACTAATAATCCCAATTAAATCCAGTAATCCAACAAGCTTACTTGGATGCTAATTATTATTACATTTCCATTTGGAAGCCAATAATTTTGGTAATTCCAATTGGATACCAATCAATCCGGTAAAATTTTTTGGATGCCAATTATTCTGATATTTATATTTGGAATAATTCTAGTTATCCCAAATGATACCAATCAATCCGATAACCTTACTTAGATGCCAATTATTCCAGCATTTTCATTTAAAAGCAAATAATTTTGGTTATCCGAAATGGATACCAGTCAATCTAGCAACCTTACTCAGATGCTAATTATTATGGTGTTTCTATTTGGAAGCCAATAATTCTAGTTACCCTAAATGGATACCTTTCAATTTGAAAACCTTACTCGAATGCTAATTATTCTGGCATTCCTATTTAGAAGCCAATTGCTAAGATTTCAATAACATCCTGCAACCAAAGTAATATCGATCACCATATGCTTTAAAAATAAAAAATTATTATTATTATTAAGATATTAAGCACCTACCTGAGTTTACTTTCGCAACCTTTCCTATATCATCACAATCAGAAATATTTTAAATGCAAAATCCTTATCTCAAAAGTCTCATTTTCAACTTTCAATCAATTCTTATCTTATATCCAAAGGGATTTCATAATTATTATTTTATTTTTCATTCATTTTAAATTTGATTCATTTATAATTCACCTTCTTAACCTAGTATATTTGGCTAAACTTCCTTCCTTAAAGGAATGCATGAGTTCAGCTCAAATTTCTTTGGAATCATTGTATTTCTTATTCATTTAGCATTAACTAACATAAGTCTACATGATGTATTTAACCATTTAATCAAACAAATTCGATCCCTTTTATCATCGTGTAGGCCGAACATCGTATTATAAACTATGGGTTTCAAATTGAATAGTAATTAAAACACCCTCATTATTTTATTCGGGGGAATTTCTCAGTAAAATATGAAAGTTTAGGATAAATGTTTTTATTTATTTATTTATTTATTTATTTATCATTCTAACATTTCTAATCATATGAGCAAACATGATAGAATGCAAATACTTATTTTAACACAAAGACATTCTTAAGTATGACATTCATATTAATTACATATAAAAAATTTATTCTACAAATAAAAGGATTCATTCAACCTCTTTTACATTATTCATTAATCTCATAATACATATTGATCAACATAAATATACAAAAAGTGTCATATATTCAAGCATGATTTATTCTACTACTACGAGGGTCCTGAAAATAAGATTAACTTTTTATCAACATAATTATCAATAAATGCAATGCATCATTTCACTACACCCATATGACAATATTTCTCCTATATATTTTATGATGAATCATTAATATCTTACATCTTTATAGTCATCCAATTAATTTCAATCTTAGCCATTTCATTGGGGTTCTACTCCCTCATTAGAAACGTTAACCCATTCGTTCAAATATCAGGTATTAGTTCATCTGCTCAATTGTCGAATACTAATTAATCCGTCTAATTACCAAGCACTGGTTCATCTGTTGACAACAAAATATAAAATTGCAAAATTTCTAATTAAAATTAATACATGCTTTCAATTAATTTCTCTATAAAGATTCAAGGTTTCAGACACCTACCTACTGGTGATGCTCGACTAGTAGCTCCTCGTTGTTGTTTGAAGCCTCCAACCTCTTCTGTTTCATTTAAAAGATCTCATGATTTCAATACTTCACCACAATTATAAAGGAATCTTATATTACTATAAAAATTTCCCAACAATTAAAGGAAATTTAAATCCTTTACATCTAATTCAATGCATTATTTTTTTTCCCACTATTTAAATACAATTCATTAATTTCTTCAAGCTTAAAGTTTTATTTTCTTCCCTAGGTCATTTGGCCGAAACCTCCCCACCTAAAAGGAAGGTTGATTTCATTTCCACAATTCCTTTAAGGTATAATTTATTGATCCACCACATAATCTTATTAAGTCATTTCTACTAATAATTAATTTCATTTAAATCAATATATATTCCATGGCCAAATTCACCTTTCTAAGAGGAGAATAAATTCTCTTTCACTCAAAATTTTAATCCGTCATCCAAATTTAATTCATTCATGTAAGTAATGAAACATCTTCAATTACATCAATTCAACCCACCCTTCAAATTCTTTACCCTTGCTGAAAATTCAAGGAAACAGGGTGACATCATAATTCTTCAACTTTTCACTTTATTAACTTTAACCCATTTATTTTCATGCCAGCAAATAATATTCTAGCATAACTTCACAAATTACATCAACCATTTATATTAATCTAAGAGTTGCATAATCACACATAACAACAACTGAGCATTCATGCATGAAATTTTACTAATCAACATAATAAGATCATATTTACTTATAAAATAACAAGGGATTAATAGCAAACTCAAGGTGGAAACCACTCTTTATCCCCCTTTTTCTTTTTTTCTCTTTTTTTTAATTACTCATTCTTCAATCACCAATTAATCAAGCATAACTAAACATAATTTGCTTGTCATTAATTCAACAACCCAATCACCAAAAAAATTCACACTTGACCGAAATTTCCATTACTAAAAGGAAGGAATATATATATATATATATATAGTCCTACATCTAGTCACATACTCGGCTATCTATTTCTTTATTTTTGGCCACCAATAAAATTCTTTCAGATCCCTGTACATCTTAATGCTTCCTGGATGTACAGTAAATCTAGACTCATGAGCCCCCTTTAACACTTTTTCCTTCAACACTTTATCTTTAGGAAGGTACGTTCACCTTTTTATCACCACCATTCCATCATTCAGTATTCGAAAAGGAGTTTCAACTCATGATTGTACTTTATCCCTTACCTTTTTAACCTCATCATCCCTCATTTGCGCCTCTAGTACTCTATCTCGAAATACTGACTTGATTTTTAACTAAGCTAATGAAGAATCCCCAGGCCCAACCTCTATTTTAATATTTATCTTTCCCAGTTCTATTAGCTCCCTACTATCACATTCATTTGGATCCATACAGGTAACTTTACCCAACTTCTTAAAAATCTGTACTTGAGACCTATACAGGTAATATCTTCACACTTTCAAGGCAAACACAATTGCAACCAGCTCTAGGTCATGTACTGGATAGTTGACCTCATGAGGCTTCAATTGCCTGGACGTATAGGTCATGTACTGGATAGTTGACCTCATGAGGCTTCAATTGCCTGGACGCATAAGCAATAACCTTTATGTGCTGCATTAACACATATCCAAGTCCTTTATTTGACACATCACTATAAACTACAAATCCCCTTATCCTCGATGGAAGAATTAATACCAGAGTAGTAGATAGCTTCCATTTCAACTCTTAGAATCTCTCTTCATATTCTCTGTTCCACTCCCACTTAGTTCCCTTCCGGGTCAATCTTGTTATCGGAATGGAAATGGTGGAGAACCCTTCTATAAACCTCATGTAATACCCCACTAATATGAGAAAATTGCAGATCTCAGTTACATTGGCTGGTCTATCCCATTTCAATACTGCTTTGACTTTCTGCTGATCAAAAAGTATTCCATAAGCTAAAATCATATGTCCCAAGAAGGTTACCTCTTTCAACCAAAACTCACACTTACTTAACTTAGCATACAACTGATACTCCCTTAAAGTTTACAGTATTAATCTCAAATGTTGCTCATGCTCTTGGTCTAAACTAGAATAGAACAAAATGTCATCAATAAATATTACTACAAGCTTATCCAAATATGGTCGAAATACATGATTCATTAAGTCCATAAACACTGCTGGCGCATTCATCAGTCCAAATGGCATTAGTAGGAACTCATAATGTCCATAACTAGTCCTAAACACAGTTTTTGACACATCCAATTCCTTAATTTTCAACTGATAATATCCTGAACTTAAGTCTATTTTCAAAAACACCCTAACTCCTTTGAGTTGATCAAAGAGATTATCTATCCGTGGTAGCAGATATTTATTTTTTACCATCACCTTATTAAGCCGCCGATAATCAATACAAAGCCTGAGAGTTTCATCTTTTTTCTTTACAAATAACACCGGAGCTCCCCAAGGTGAACTATTAGGAGGTATAAATTCTTTTTCTAACAATTCTTGTAGCTGTATCTTCAACTCAGCTAGTTTTGCAGGCAACATCCTATAGGGTGACTGAGCTATAGGAGTCGACCTGAGTATTATATCAATTGAGACTTTCACTTTCATTTTGGGAGGTAACCTGGGCAACTCCTCAGGAAACACATCTGGAAACTCCTTTACGATAAGAATGTCTGCCAATAACTCACTCCCATTTCCCCATCTTTCATGCAAGCAAGATACACCTCGTATCCTCTTTGTATCAATTTCCAGGCCCTCATTGCCAAAAAAATACAACTTGGTATGATTTTTCTTTCTCCCTGAATATCGCTATTTTCCTATCAAGTTCTTGGAGAGTCACTGTTTTTTTGCAAAACAATCTATGTGGGCTTTATATTTACCCAACCAATCCATGCCTAAATTACTTCAAAATCATACAATTCTAGCAGTAATAAATCTACCCTCATTTCTAACCCATGAATACTAACTCTGATTCCCTTATATACAAAATCAATATTCATAGTTTCCCCTAGAGGTGTACTAATAGTAAACCTTTTATTTACCTTATTGAGATCTTTTCCTAGTTTCTCTACTATCCGATTTGCCACAAAAGAATGGGTTGCCCCATGATAAATCAATGCATATAAAAATTATGAATAACTTTATAAAAAATAAATAAAAACAAATCACAAAACTCAATTTTCAATAAACTCAATGTTGAAGGATAAAACTAAAAAAAAAATCAATTAAAAAAGGACCCAAAAAATAACTTGAGTCAACTCGGGTTAACCTGCCAAACTCGTAACCCGGGTCATGAGATCAGTATAACCTAATAAAAAAAATTATGAAACTCAATTTTCAATCAACCTAGTATTGAAAGATGAGATTGAAAAAACACATCGATTAAAAAAAGACACAAAAAATAACTCGAGCTAATTAGGGTTAGCCCGCTAAACCCATGATCCGGGTCATGAGATAAGGATAATCTCTTACAAAAAAGACCAAAACAAATCACAAAGCTTACTTCTCAATCAACCTAATATTGAAGTATGAAATTAGAAAAAAAATTCAATTTAAAAAAAACAACTCGAGTCAACCAAGTGAACCTGTTAAACTAACAATCTGGGTAATGAGTTTGAAATAATCTTATAAAAAATAAATTAAAAAAATATAAAGTTTAATCCTTAATAAATTTAATATTGAAAGATAAAATTAAAAAAAATAATATAAATTAAAAAAAAAACTATTTAAGAGACCTTTAGTTTTTGTTAATAATATTAATAATTATAAACATATAAACGTATCGAGATCTGGGAGGACCAGAAAAGGAGGAAGTGTAAGAACATAGGGCCAATTATATGGGCCCATAATAAAAAATGCTTTTCGGTGAGTTTATAAACAGAAGAGAAGCAGGTGTAGCAGGGTTATCTTTGGATTTGTTTTTTATTTTTTTTTATTTTTCTTTTAAATTAAATTTTTTAATATTATATTAAAAATAATTTTTTATAAGAAAATATTATTTTAGTATATTTTCAAATAATATTTTAAAAAATAATTATTATCGTAATATCCAGCACCACCGATTTACGAGTAGAACGGCAAACAAATGTTGAAACGATTCAGGCTTGAATCCCCCTTCTCTTCAAGTTCAAGTTCAAGATCCAACATCAATAATGATTCTTTGTTTCCTTTCTTCTTCTTCTTCTTCTTCTCCAGACGCGTGAGTTCCCTGTCTTGTCATCAACGAATATCTTATATATATATATATGTAGTTGTGGAGTATTAATGCAGAATAATGCAACTTCAGCCCCCCCGTTAGCTGACGAGGAGGAAGAAAGTTAGGTGAAAAAAAATGTTGTGGAATCTGTATGTACTTTTCAATTTCTGTATCTTGGGCTAGCCTTATTTGTAATTATTTATAACCTATGACATTGATTTTAAAGAACAGGATGAATTGAAGAACATGCATGCTGTTACAACAATGATACTCCATTGTGGATGAGATGAGTCACTCATCTATCATACATGTTTCTCAGACCACCTTGAATGCTGGGAGTGGCTCTCCTGGATTTTCACATGGTCTTAATTGGGCTCTAGCCAGAAAAGGTGTTACTGTGAAGGATAAAAAGCCTTTAGAAACTTGAGTCATCTTGAGCTACAACAGAAAGGTGCAATCGCAGCAGGCGGTGAACTTCAACGCATACTGTTACTATTTCCAATGATCTTTCTTTATATTCCATCACTGTTTTTGTCTTATTTCTTTCTTTTTTTTCATTTGTTTCTCCTTTCTTTTGGAATCTTTGTCAGGAGTTCCCATTCATGTTAGGGGGAGTCTTCTTGGGAGAGCTTCTGAAATTTCCAAGCCATAATTCAGTAAACTTCTCAAACAGGCATGTTTTTAGTATGTGTTGTAATGTTTTCATTTTCTTGCGGTCTATGGACCACACCTTCTATCATATTCAATCTTGAAAGCATACCAATTTTCTTCGTGAGGCACAAGGGTGAATTTTGATAAAACAATGTTTATACGGGAATAAGGGCCAAGTCCTTCCTCCTCTGGGGTGTTGTAGTTTACAAGTTGTAGGTGAATTTATTTATAGACACAGTAAGAAATAACAATTTCTGCAATTTATTGGGACATGTCACTATTTTCCTTTGATCTTTTGATGTTCGGGTTCAGTCCAGAAGTACTCTGCCTGGTTCACTTGCTTTCTATCAAGTCGCTGCTGGTCCTTTTCTACTTATTTTCAAATGTCTGTGGTCTTGCCCTTGTCAGAAAACTGTATTTGGAAGTTGAAACATGAAATGGTTGCATGACTATAAATACTTGCATAGTTGGAACAAGAAAAAGTTCCAGGAGTCCATCAATCCCCAGTTTTACCAAGTGTTAACCACAGGCTAGAACTGCAAGCTAATCCAAATCTCTCCTACATCAATTTCTGTCCTCCCAATCTTTGGTTAATAGAGGAATCTTTCTCTTGAGTAACCGGATCAATTAATTGTCATGGAAGATATTATTCACTGGTTCTTGTAGCTATCCTTTGGTATGCTGTGACATAAGATGTCAGAACTGTAATAGACAGCTATGTTCCTGTGTATTTTTGGAACATATTTTTCATGCTTGTTTCTTTGCTAAAAATAACCTATTATTTTGTTTTTCTATTTTTTTCTTATTAAGTCACAACTCACATATCTTCCATCTCAAACATTTACATTCATGATGGGGCGATTGGTCCATTGTCAAACTGTAATGCAAAAGTCCGTGTAATAAGTGATAGTCCTTCTGCAATATTACATCTCTCCAATGTTCTTTGGAAGACACCTGCTCGTGCTGTTTCACATGACTGTTGTCCTTTGACAGTTTATGTTGCTTCATCTATAAGGTGATATCAAATTACATGCATTCATTGGTTCATTGCCTCTAGGGTCTTGCATTAAATAAGCTAAGTTGCTTATCCTAAGGTTGCTTTTTAAATTGTTGTCATCATAATAAATACTTCTCTTAGTCATTCTTAGATTACCCATGTCATCCATTAAATGGTAAGAGGTGGTGTGTGGGTTCAGACAGTTGCTAGAAAAATAAATAAATTATGTGGCATCATAAATCGGTAAGGTAGGCAATAATCTGGAACTGAAGGATCCCCGCCCTTCTTTCTGATGAAATCTATAACCTAAAAAAAATGGGGCTAAGGTATAACAACTCTACTTGCTTTTACTTTTCCATTATATGGTAAGATACTGTTTTTTTCTCTAATCTTCCGTGATGTTCTTTGATAGAAGTGCATATTGATGAAAACTGATGCTTTGTTTATGAATTCTGTATCTAAGGATTACATTTTGGTCACACAGTCAAGGTGTTGTGGATGCTGTTGGTCTCGGAGCTCAAGGAAATAGTGGTCTTATAGCTGCAGATATTGAGCGTTCTTCACTTATTTTATGTGGTAAAGCGTCTGCTGATACCAGTGGAATTAAAGAAGCACCAGCCGCCTTGTCCGGGCCTATCATAGCTGCTAGAGGAGGCATTCCTTTATTGGCAAGATAAAATTCTATTATTTGATTTCATCAGATAATGCAATTAAATGCAATGTCTAATGTACGAGATACATCTGGACTTTGTGAATTTCAGGCTTCTAGTTTCTGGCAACTCTGTGATTGTTATATTTGCTCCTGAAGATACCATTCAGACCTGTGCTGGTAAACTGGTATCTGCAGATGCAGGTGTAATTCTTTCTTCTCATGGTGTTGTGCCATATTTTCAGACAAGGAATTCTGGTGAACCTGGTTCTTTCAAATTCCCATCTTCTATTGTCTTTGCAACTTCTGACAGGTAGCCAAATCACTTGCTTTCAGTTACTTCTCACTGTTAATGGCCTAAAAAAATATGTCTTTCTTGTATGGCCTTGAGCCTGAAATGTTCTTGCACCACAGAAATGCAATGATAACATTTGATCAAGCAGTGGCGGAGCTAGGATTTTAGGTTTGGGGGGCAGATGAATATCTTCAGATGAAAAAGTTATTAACATATATGAAGTAAATAGTTGGAAATTGCATAGTAGGGTTTTGCAGGTAACTGTTTAAGGCTATTTTGTATAAAACTTCAAAACTATTTTGCAAAACCCAATTTACTCAAGGGACTTTTTTATATTATATAGCTATTGTGTGTTTGGCGATAGCATAAAAACAGCCCAGTTCCTTGGGGATGTTCCTCATGTTTCTGAGGAAGTTTTCCATTCCATGGAAAGTGTTTTGGGAAAATGATTGTATAAGTTGTTCGTTGTAAGAATGCTTATTTATGTATCATGGGCTATGGTGGCATTTGATATATTAGAAACATGTTAAGGTTGCTTAACAAGTGAAGAACAGAGGAATTGTTTAGAGAGGATTCGAGAGAGAAGAGTTAAGACTGAATTTTCTATATTCCATATTCTGTTCCTCCTGATGATAACCTTGATCATGGTTTTATAGCAACTGAAATAACTACTAACCGACTACTCCAACTACCTATGATAGCTGTAACAATATGCTAACTAACTATGGCTAACAACTAACAGAATTAGCCTTCCTCTGGTAACGTGTTGCAGATGCTACTAATCCTGCACCACCTCTAACTTCTTCTTCCCATATACTGTCATTCATTCTAGGTACGTAACAGTACCCCCTCTATGCAAGATTCTTGTCCCAAGAATCGAAGGCTGGATCAGTTCACGTAGCAATATTGAAGTCTGGGAATTGTAACTGCAATTCTGTCAACTCCTCCCATGTAACATCTTCAGGGAACGAATTCGACCACTGAATTAAGCATGCAACCACTTCTTTCTAATGCAACCACTTCTTTCTAAAGCCAAGGTTCGTAACAATACTCCCTCCTTACAAGATTCTTGTTCTAAAAAATCAAGGCAATGGAAGCTGTCATTAGCTCTACTTTTAGGCTTATGACTCATGTGTCCTCTCTAAGGTGCTCTTTATCATGATCATGTACAGCATGTCATTCAATTTTGGCGTTTAGGTAGGGGGAACGAACAGCTGCTCTTTTCAAGGACGACTCTCATCTATCCTTCACATCAAGATGCCTCTGAATATACCTTGCAAGAGCTAGGTGTTGAGCTTTCTCTTTTAGAGTCTCTCTTTTTGAGCCTCTGCCAAGATCATAAGCATGCTGGAGAAACTCCCAGAGATGGTAATCTCTCCCATGACAATAGCGGCATTTGTAAAATGAACCTGAAACTCTAACTCTAATTCTTTCCTTCTTCAAATCTTTATAATGCCTTTCTTCATACCTGTAAAACTCGGACTCCCTTATGTTCCTTTCTTGTGATCTAAGAGACATCACTAACCCTCCAAGGCTTGTTAAGACAGAAACTGTGATATTGGATTCTTGATCAAAAAATGGAATTGAGTGGTTGTTGTAAATTACAACCTCTTTACTATTCTGTTCTTTCCCATCAGAAATTGTGCTAGCTCTTTCAACTTCTTGGCTTTCCATTAAAACCTCCAATTTTGATCCGATTTGATCAAGCTTTTTGTTTTGTTCTTGCCATTGTCTCTTGCTTTCAGCTCTAAACTTTTGAATTTCTTGATTATTAATTTGACCTTCATGTACGTACCTGGATCCTTGTAATACTCTTTCTGGATTGCTGTGAGTACCATTTTTTTCTTCCATTGTTGGAGTATTCAAGATTCCTATAGAGTTGGCTCCAACTTCTCTTCCTGCCATCTGAGTAGCAAGAAACAATTGGAACTGATTTGATAATGTTTCAATCTGCAAACTGATCTGATTAGTTCTCTTGTTTTGTTCACCAAATTGTTCCTGCCATTTAGTTTGTTGATCAGCCAAGGATTCCTGAAATTCTTGTCGAAGGATCTGCATTCGCTCCTCCAGTTTCTTGCAGTGCTCTTCAACATTTTTCAGCTTATGATTTTCCATCATAGTGTTAGATCTTAAGGCTCTAATACCAATTGTTAAGATCACTTAACAAATCAAGAAAAAGATGAGGCTAAGAAGCGGAATGATATTAGCAGAGAAGAGTCAAGAGAAGAGAGAAATGATATTAGCAGAAAAGAGTCAGAGAAGAGAGAAATGAGATCGAAAGTGGACTGCAATTTATTCATATCCAATGTGATCCATACACTGCGCTTTTATAGTGATCAATATTAATTACTAACAGATTAATCCAACTAACTCTAACTAACTAACAGAATTCTACAACTAATAGCAGGTTGCGTGTCCTTGATGTTTGCCTTCCCACAGCAGCCTTCTTCTTGTTGCTGTTTCCCACCATTATTCTGCCATCCTGAATTGTAACAATACCCCTTCCTCAAAAAGATTCTTGACCCAAGAATCTGCAGATCTAAACAACAAAGGGTCAATACTGAATTCTGGAAATTGCAATTGAATTTCTATCAGTTCTTCCCATGTTGCGTCTTCAGGAAATGAGTTGGACCATTGAATTAAACCAGCCACTACAGCTCTATTGTCTTTTTTTAATAAGCTTCCTCTCTAGTATGGCTACTGGGTAAACCTTGACTCTACCTTCTTCCTCATTGCCTTCGATCATGTGTAATTCCTTAACATTGCATTTGTGCCCCAGCATGAACTTGTCCCCACACTTGAAACACTGCCCCAGTCTTCGCCTCTGTTCATGCATGGTCTCTGAAACTTTTTGTTTTTGCTGGTTATCATTCACATAATTGGTTTGATGATTACCTATCGGTGTCCCCATTTGCACCACTGCTGCTGGCCTGGGCATGAACTTGTTTTTTCTTGCCAACACATTGTTTGACTCCTCTTGCCATTTAGCTTGATCAAAAGCTATCATCAATGTCACTGGCTTTAATATCTTCAACATAGGTTTGATATCTTCCTTTAATCCACTAATGAAGCTGGAGATATAGTAGGATTCAGGAAGCAATGAATTTAATGAATGCATTAGTGACTTTAACTCCTCAAACCTTTCCACATATTCATCAACAACACCTTCTTGCATTAGCTTGTTAAATTCCTCTATAATGTTAGTTCTATTACCAAACCGACTGCATATGGCTCCTGAGAATTCTTCCCAATCAACAACTCTTTCCACTCCACACATGTAGCCTTCAAATCAGATCTCTGCCTTGCCCTCCAGATAAAGAGATGCTAGTTCTACCCATCACTGAAAAGGAGTTGTGTTGAGCTTAAAAAACTTCTTGCACCTCCTCAACCAACTCCTAGGGTTATCTCCCAAAAATGTTATCAGGTCCATTCCTATGCACCATTCTGTGTTGCTCCTGGCCATAGGTTTGATCTCCCTCTAGACTGCCCCTTGCTGGAGTCTGTAATATTCCTTTGGAAGTGCTTCCCAAATCTTTTCCTGTCATTTGATTAGCAAGGAACGTTTGAAATTGAATTGACAGGGCTTCAATTTGTGCACTAATCTGATCAATCCTCTTGTTCTGTTCACCAAATTGTTCTTGCCATTTAGTTTGTTGATTGGCCAAGGATTCCTGAAATTCTTGTTGAAGGAACTGCACTCGCTCCTCCAGTTTCTTGCAGTGCTCTTCAACATTTTTCAGCTTATGATTTTCCACCATAGTGTTAGATCTTAAGGCTCTGATACCAATTTTTAAGATCACTTAACAAATCAAGAAAAAGATGAGGCTAAGAAGCAGAATGATATTAGCAGAGAAGAGTCAAGAGAAGAGAGAAATGATATTAGCAGAGAAGAGTCAGAGAAAAGAGAAATGAGATCGAAATTAGACTGCAATTTATTCATATCCAATGTGATCCATACACTGCGCTTTTATAGTGATCAATATTAACTACTAACAGATTAATCCAACTAACTCTAACTAACTAACAGAAATCTACAACTAATAGCAGGTTGCGTGTCCTTGACGTTTGCCTTCCCACAGCAGCCTTCTTCTTGTTGCTGTTTCCCACCATTATTCTGCCATCCTGAATTGTAACAAAACACCACTAGCAAAGTTCACAATGATGGTTGAAGTTGAACCATGGCAATAATAACTTAGCAACTGTAACAGGCAATTAAACGTTAGGAATTTAAGATCTTCCCAGATTTAGAGTCGATGCCTTCAAGATTCTTTCGGTTAGATACCTCTAAACAAACAGACAGTCCAAGAGAGATAATTAATCTTCTCTTTAAAATAATCAAATCTTAAATGGGCCTTAATCCAAGTACTTTTGAAGCTGTAGCTATTTGGCTAAGAGTTGCTGATGGCAAACATGTCATTAGTTGACAATGAGTAGAAAAAAGTGCAGCTCTTTCCTTAATTTAGTTGCATAATCACCTAGTGATTGTTCAGCACTGTTCTAATATGGCCTCTAGTGATAGTAAAAATTAGTCCAAAGAAAATTTTTATTTGTTGCTTTCTTCCATAATGCTTCAGTTTACATTTACTTTCCGAGCCATGAAATTTTTTCTTCATATATATATGTATACGTATCCGTTTATCCTTTCTTGTTGTTGGAGCAGTTCCAGGACCATTCCCTGTATATCCAAGTTATCTCCTTGCCAAGCAGCTTATCACTTCTTGGCTGTGTATCAAAATGGAAAGCTTGTGCCTGCATATAGCGACAGTCCTTCCATTGACACATTAGAATTCGCAAAGGCTCTTTCATCAGAGGCAAAGGCTCTTTCATCAGAGGTAAAGAATGAAAGCGTGCTTAATCATTTAATGTCTACAGAAATTATCAGATATCCAATTCTGTTAACAACTATTCTAACACAGATATGTAAATCGATTCATCTTCATGTTGAAAGACAACCAAATCCCATCCTTACTGGTTAATGTCAAGGAAGGAGAAAAGAGTCTTACAGGTAAGGGCAAAATGGATGACTTGAAATATTTAATATTCCATCTGTAGGGGTCATCTTTCGGATGAATTATTTGCTTATGAGAGAATGTGCATTTGATATTGTTCATGGCTATTAAGTTTATGCGATTATTTGTGCCTCATAAATATAAATATGTGTGTGTGTGTGTGTGTGTATTCTTGTGAATAAAGTATGTTTGATTCCTCTTGTTATGGGATGCCATAAAACCTGGATTATAGGAGAGAAGTAAATGGTGCATGCAATCTGCTTTCTTCATCCTTACGGCTGGGAAAGGATGCCAGGTGACAAGGGATATCTCACAGTAGAATGATGCTTCAAAGTATTAAAATACTATGTTTCTGTCTATATTATTTATCAAAACTTATTATAAAAACTTCATCCCTTATCCAAAAGAAAAAAAAAAGGCCATCTCCTCTCTCTTAAGAACTTGGATATTGTCAGGATTTAATTTGGTATTATAACCTACACCATAACTTTTTTCCCAGAAGAAGCAGCGAAGACATCAAATCCAATCAGATGATGATTTCTCGCTGCATTTTTGGGTAAAAAAGAAATCGTATAACCTTTACTCTTACGTCTTTAGTTATTAATCTCAAATTATTTGTTGGTTGATTTTCCAGGACATCAGTTTCTGACATTCGTTCAATCATCTCTGTCAAATAAGGTAGATCCGTACATGAGTCTCTGTTGAGAGCTAACCTACCATGGTGTTTAATGTGTATCCTCAGATAAACTAAAGTTGGATTACAATTTTAAAGCTTGAACAATTTAGTTTGTTCAAGCTAAACTATTCATTCTCAAAGTTATGTGAACAATTTAGTTTGTTCAGATAAACTAAAGTTCGATTGTAAAAAATAGATTTAACAAAAGATATAAATTGTAGCTTTTCTCGAAACTAAAATTTTACCATAATTTGAGATAAAGAGTAAGTTTAAATAATTTTTGAAGTAATAGAATATCTGGAGATATTTCTAATCAAACGGAGAAATCATTAATACAAGAATGGGAAGACAGAGCTGGCGCAAATAAAGGCTTAACACCTCTGCACCAATTTCAATACAAGCGCATTTAGCAAGCTAGTTACTGTATCAACTGCCACATGACATGATCAATAAACTGTTAAACTTGGAAAAAGAATCACAATCACAGATCTGTGCTTGACAGAATGCATGATTAAGAAAAGAAACCCACTTTATAATTGCAGGCCGTGATCTCCCAGGTGGAGTGATCTATCTGTTTCTTGAGTACTTGCTGTCAAGTTGGCAGGTGATCTCTTGGACGGCCTCTGACTGGCCAAGGAGGCCAGCTTCACAACTCTCTTGGTCCTCCAGCTGCACATGCCAAATGCCAGTACTCTTGTTAAAATTCACTTCGCTCTTCTTTTCTATCTGCTTGCTCATGCATTGAACATAACTGTAGAAACAAGAGAGTCCAAACCCCTCGTTCATATCATTATTAAAATGTACTCCAGGTTTCTTGATTTTATTGCTATAAATTAATATTTTCAAGATATATAGGATGAAATTAAGATGGTCTGTGTACAATCTGATATCGTGTTCTCTGGTATCCATTATTGTGTTCATGCCCTTGGCATATCTTGCAAAGCAAGCTACCAATTCTTGAAGCCATACATTGATTGCTTCAGTTTTTGCTGTCACTTCTTTCTAATTTTATTCAAAAGCTCTGAAAGCCATACTCTTCGTTCATGGCCCAAGGCAGTCACTGTAATCCCTTTGTTTTCAATAATATACATGTATGATTTGATTAGTAGCTCGTGAAAGGGAAAAATGATCCAATCCCATATGTAATATCAACGAAGCTCATATGTTCAATACAGAAAAAAAGCTGAATCGTGACGTATTTAAGAATCATTTTCTAATGAATTATATAATGTCAGCCATTGGATTATAATAATAAGCATGATGAGTAGTGGAATAAAACAGAAGATAGAAGAGAAGAACCTTGATGAGCTGACAGAGTCAAATCCCAGATGCAGTGCATGGAGAAATAAATTGAAAATCACAAAAAGTAGTTGACTTGCAGTGGAGCATTAAATTCTGAAGTATTTCCAGCTATACATCATGTAAATGACTCAACTCATCATAATCATCAGCAAATAACAATGCACAAAGGACCCCACCACCTTGCCAGCTGTAACTTATAAATACTATGAAGATGTTGTGTCAGTATTGGCTCTTATGAAAGATTACATGCTGTCTCCTTCTCTATCTTCATTAAATAGATAACCAAGCAAGCATGCAAATTCAAACTCATGCTTTCTAAATGCTAGCTGCGCCTAGTTTGCTACCAAACTCACTATACAATGAGACCCACCAAGATTTAATGCCATTTTTCACAATGGAAATCCTTTGTTGGCTCTTTCCAAACTCTCGTTTCTTTTCTCTGCTACTTACAGTACCTACCACCTCCCCAACTATCACCAGCTACGCTCCTTTAATGCTCTCTCCCAGTTAAATACTTGCATATTTCTTTTTCATTTTGCCTTGCTCATTTCTTCTATGTTTCTCTAGCGAAGTTAAAAAACATGGCAACAGCCGCTTCTTTCAATCAAACTTCAAAGACAGTTTGTGTAATGGATGCTTCTGGGCGTTTAGGTTCTTCCATTGTGCACAGGCTCTTACAGAGAGGTTACAGTGTCCATGCTGCTGTCCAAAACCATGGTTTGTTTGGGTTTTGTTTTTTTGCCTTAACTCTTATTCTCTTGTAATTTTTTCTTATTATGAATCATATCTTGCTTGGTATTCGTGATCGTCATATGCCTCCTAATTAGTTCCCCATAGAAACTTTAGATGGATATTTCCTGGCTCCTCTACCTTATTACTCTACAATCGAGCCAATCGTGTCTTCATTTTTTATATGATTATAGAGCTAGATTATTTGGTCCGCTTCCAGCAACTTCAATTAATTCAAACCCTGATGGAATCATGTATTCCTCCTAATAATTTTACAAAAATCGACTTGCTCAGTTTCAACTAGAATCGAATATATATTAGCCAAAAGGGAGACATTAATATTGGAGAAAAAAACAATATTCTCAGTTACCCTGCAAAGAAATGGAGATTCTTCTCCTTACAGTACTGGTCATACCGAATATAACACCACTCGCCTGCTTTATGTATGTTTCCCAAGGCTAAGTGTGCTATAGTTATGTGAGTACATGTTTTCAACGTTCATAGTAATTCGTACCACAGTGTATGTAGAATTTGTTTTTTAGTTTTCACATATTATTATTATTATTCTCATGTATGGAATTTCTCTCTCGCGTTGTTTATTGGACAATTGGATTTGCAGGTAAATTATGGCAATCATTTGAAGGATTATCCTGCAACAACAAGAAATTGAAAGTTTTCCATTCCGACCCTTTTGATTACCACAGCATAATGGATGCCTTGAAGGGATGCTGTGGCTTGTTTTATTCCTTTGAGCCCCCCTCAGATCAACCCACCTATGATGTATGCCAACTCTACATTCTTCTTCTTATATTAGTGCATGAGCGGGCACGCACATACGAGATTATTCAAAAAAAAAATAAATAAATAAATAAAAGAGAGAGAGGGAGAGATCAGAGCGATGTTATTGATACATAAAGCCCGGTTGATTGGTGCAGGAATTCATGGCTGATGTAGAGGTGAGGGCAGCACACAATGTATTGGAAGCATGTGCACAAACAAACACTATAGACAAAGTTGTCTTTACTTCCTCTGCAACAACTGTTATATGGAATGACAGTCACAGAAAGGCACCTGATCTTGATGAGAGAAATTGGAGTGACCTAAATTTCTGCAGAAAGTTTAAGGTATTCAAGATCTTTTAATTCTAAACGCTTCATCTTAATCGGTATTTGTAGCTTGCGGATGCATACGTTTATCAAAAGACTTGTCAATATTTCTATTTTACGGAGATGGAACCACCACAAAATGATGCTGATTTTTTTTCCGCTTTTTCTGATTTATTGTTTGCCCCTGTGAATTTCATGCCAGTGCAAGTATTTGGCACAGAATAATCACATTAATCATAAATTTAGAAGATGATGTTGGCTGCTTATTATTTTGTCAACATTTTCTGGCTATTCTACTCCCTGTATCATTAGCTTAGTTTGGTAAGTAATGGGGTGAGGTTAGTTAGAGAATAATATAAATTATATTTAGAAATCTCATGAGCTTGAATTTTTGGGTTAAGATGATTATTTGACATGGTATCAGAGCTTTAAAGACCAAACAGTCACGAGTTCGAATCTTATCACTGTCATTTTCTCTTCTAATTAAAATTAATTAACAGCATAAAATAGTATGAATCTATGCAAGTTTCAAGCCCAAATGACTTTCACTTGAGAGAATGTGTTAAAGAATAATACTAAAAGCTTAAGCTTTTAAATCGAGATGATTATTTGACGAAGCTAACAACAAAAAAGCATAAATATTCCCTTATTCTTACATCCAACTCTAGTTATTATGATTAATAACTATGTGGAACCAGATATGTTGACCTGCTTTAAACTTGTAATAGATAAGTTTTGATTGACGAGATTTACATTTTTGAGCAGCTATGGCAAGCACTATCAAAAACGCTAGCTGAGAAGACAGCATGGGCTCTAGCAATGGACCGAAGCATCAACATGGTGACCGTAAATGGAGGCCTCTTGATGAGTCCTGATCTAACAATCGCAAATCCTTATTTAAAAGGAGCAGCTGAAATGTATGAAGATGGTGTATTTGTTACTGTGGACCTCAGGTTCATCGTGGACACACACATCCATGTATTTGAAGACATTACATCTTATGGAAGATATCTCTGCTTCAACCATGTCATCAAAAGCAACGAGGATGCTGTTAAGCTCGCTAACATGCTGTTGCCACCCTCCGAATCTTCACTTCCTCAGAGGTTGGTTTTGACATGATGACTTGTTATTAGCATTTCTTTTGTGGCTTGAAAATCTGATCAAATGCCTTCACAACACATGTCTGGCGGTGTTCAGATAAAAAACTAGCTAGGAGTATGAGCGGAAAAGAGTCAAATTTTCATAAAGTAGTATAAAGTGCATGAACTTGAGCTTGTGTGTATAACAATGGAAGTGTTCACTCTAAGCAGTAACCTCTTTGAGATACTTGCACGCCATGCTTGAATATATAAATCAGCACTTCTCCAATCTGCGGTGGGTTTGTGGCTAAGACAGAGTGTGTTTTGTGGGTGTTTAGTGCAATAAGTAACCTTTCTCTGTTCACTTGGTTTGCAGTTTGGAAGCTACAAGAATCCACCAAAAAAGGATAAGCAATAAGAAACTAAACAAGCTAATGGTGGACCTTGACAGTAAACTTCGAGTTGATTGATTGCAGCCCAGATGGGCAAGCAAATAATAACTTCATCTGCGCTTCTTTTTTTTTTTTTTTTGATAACCCAGGGTGTTTGGGCGAATTTACGTGCACCATGACTAATTTTCGGGCCCACTGAACACCCTGCAAACTCAGTGGGCAGGTAAGGCACCGCGGAGGTGACAGGCATGCACAGAAAGGATCGAATCCGGGTGCAGAGGAAGGGAACAAATCCCCACCCCCACTAGGCCACAACCTCAAGTTTTTTTTTTCTTCTTTGATAAAGATGTAATGTTCTTTACTGTTACATTTCTAGGTTAAAATGAGCTTCCACTGATTGGAGGCTGCATATTCTGTGTAGAGTCCTTGTTTCTGGCAAGGAAATACTTGTACTTTGCCATTTGATTTTATGTCGAGTTCATCAACAATGGTTTAACTACTCAAAACTCATTAGGCATGTCCAAGTTTCCTTTGATTCTTGACTTATCAAGGAGATCAATCTGATAAAAGTAGGTTCAAATCAAGGTTTTTCCTTGCTATTCCTAAAGGGATATACGTAATCTGATCTCCCTCCTAATATATATATATATATATATATATATATATATATATATATATAGCAAAAAAGTAAAAATACATGAATAATCAGTTAACTCAATATTTTTTAAGGAAAACGGTTCCCTTTGTATTTATTTAATGGAATTAGTTTTTAATTTGTCTCTGTCTATGTTAAGTAAATTCAAGAGGTTCAACTAAAAAAAAAAAAAAAAAAAGATAAGTCGAGGCTCTCTCCTATAAGAAAAGAAAAGACAATCGTATTGCTAATTCATACTCTTATACTTGAAGAATCTATGCGTGGGATTTTTTTATTATTATTATAAATCTAACCCTTTTGATGTGAGAAATGACAGAAAGCTTTGTAGATGTTGGTATTACTCATAGTTTTGAAGTCCGGTCTGATAGGTCGACCTAAGACCCGGTTAATCTGGGGTTGAAACTGGACCGGGTTGAAGAAAAAATAGAGAAAAAAAACTCGATGTGACCCGATGATACGATTGACCCGACAAGACCGGTCAAAAATCCAGTTGTAACTCGTAGATTTTTATTTTTACTAAAATAATATCATTTTAATTTAACCTGGTTAAAATTTAAAATTCAGATATTAAACCAAGCTGGACTGAGTCTGAAAACTATATTATTAATAACATGAACAAAGATGAAAAGAGTAAGATGAAACCGATGATGAATTTATGGAAGAACCTCAAACTATTCAAATTCAAGACGAGCGAGCAATAAAATGATATAACAAAGAGGAATCCAATTTTATCTTTCAACTGGTTATATTAATATAAAATAGACTATATTTTTTTTTTGGAAAAATTCTATTAGAGTTTTCTTTGTATAAATACCATATCTAAAATAGCTCGTGTCAAAAATTATCAACACAAAAATAATTTAGGATTAATATCCATTAATTTTATATAAAAAAAATATGATTACACACACAAAAAATTACAATATCACAATATTTCCTTGAAAATATACAAAAATTCTCAAAATAAAAAAAAAAAACCTATAATATCTTTTAGATTTTTTTTCACAAGCCCTATGCTATTTTTAGTTTGAATACATATGACAAGTTATTTACATAATAATATTGATTAGATTAACAAAATTCAACCTCAAATGAAATAACTAAAAAATTATTGAGTATGATATCAAGATAGAGGAGATAAATAAAAAATATTTTTAAAATATATAAAAATATAGAATATAAAACAAGTATAGGAGTATCTATTCCAACTAATAATTTTATCAGGAATAACACAACATTAAGGATCCTTGAAATGAGTATATTTAAGCTATACTATATTTTCAATTTATTTCATTCACTTCATCTATTGATAAGCCTCCCTTCCCTTTATTATATTTATTATAGGACCACTTTCATGTTCAACTAATATTCCATTAACTATGCTTCCATTGATTCATTTCAATAATGTCTTAAGACACACTCTTACTCATTGTGATTGGCTTAATTTCACATCAAAGTGGTTGGCTAATTGAAAAAAAAAATTAAAAGATTATCTTGCAATTAATTTTGAGTTCTTCACTTTATTTTTACCCTTTTATATTTAATATTTGAGATTGTAATCTACAAGCGAGGTGCTTTTTCAATATTAAATTAACTTATTTCTTTCCGCAAAAAAAAAAACAAATATCTTTCTTTCAAAAAATACAACTTTATTTTAAATTGCATATTGCTAAATTCTAAAAATTTTCATGCATTTTTATCATACTTTAAAAAATATAAAAGTCAATTAACGGATATCATAACAAGTTTGTGATTATCCATGGGATTTGACCGAAATTTCAAAAACACCACAAAATTCAATTTGTTTAATTACTATATGGGGTATAAATTTTACAATATAATGTATATTCCTGGTATTAAATTGAATGAATTGGCAAAAACGAAATGTTAGGAACTAATTGTAGACTTTAATATTTGAGAATATTAAATTACACTATAAAGTATATCCACATGTATTAAATATACAAAATAAAAATAAATACGTCGTTAAATTTTGGGCCTTAAAATGATTAGGTTTTTAGTCTGATATGGCAGGGACATTCTTACCGAGGAGGATCTATTCTTAAATCATAGACATGCTAATGAATTGAAACATAACCTAGGAAAAAACAATCAATTAATAACGTAGTTTACCATAGGTAGAATGTATTGGGGGTGACGCGTCTTTTTCTTGCACAACTAGTCTCCTTACTCAGACTCTTGTAGACCAATAGGTAGTGACTCCTTAACCCTTCAAATAATAGTTTTATGATTAATCTCAACACATTTAAAATCACTTTCCATTTAAGAGCAAGAACTGTCATTCAACGTCATGCACACCACGACAACCTCTATTATTCCTTGAAAGTTTCAATACAAAATTCATTGTGATATTCTCTCATTTCCATTCCAATACTAGAAGAAGTTGGAACTCTCTAGTAGGTTTTCGATGCTTTAGCTTTTTTGCTGATAAAAAAACACATCTTTCTACAAACTCTGATATCTCTTTTTAATACTAGATCACCAATAGTATTCTTTTAGGTCTTGATATATTTTTGTGCTCCTTGAATGAGCTTAAAACATGATTCATGGTCCTCTCTTAGAACTTTTTTCTTTAATATATATATATATATATATATTCTTCATGACAAGGACACCATTTCCTATTATCCAGAAAGGTGTCTTATTATTTGATTTCACTGTAGTCTTCATCTTTTCTACTTTATTGTTTTATTAAGCCTTTAAAATATTGTTACAGAACACTAGTTTTACTGTTATATATGCTTTCAAGACAATCAATAAAATTATCACCAAATAAATTAACCATTTCTAAATTTGATATTTCACTAGTTCTCACAAAACTGAATTCTAAACCCCAGGTATTTTAAGCAAGTTGAAATGAATATTAAATAAATAAAATAATAAATAACTAATGTAAATTGGGAATAATTCTCTGTAAATTTTCAAATAGTCATTTGGTATTAATATTCATTTAACATTAAAGCATGAAATATATCTGCTATGTTAAATTATGTTTGTTCTCTATATAATAGTCATTGATAATTTGAATAAAATTTCAAACTCTTTTCAAATCTTATTCCATTTTAGCCAAGGATTTCTGAGTAAATACTATTTGAGAATATATAAAATATTTTCTTTAATTCACCTAGAGTGATGAATCCTCTCTTGATCGCTCAAGTATCTTTATAGAGTTTAAGGTATACCTAATGTCTACCCCTATAATTTAATATATTTCCTACTCGTTGACAACATTCGCACGATAATATTATCTTTCCTACCTATGGGCAACATTCACGCAATAATAATATTCTTCTTGCTCGTAGGCAACATTCAATCATCATTAATATTTTATAAACCCCACCATATATGTGAATTCTCATATACTCTTAATCACATTCACACAAGTTCATCATCAATACTTAGTTTAAACTTTCAATTATTTTTCTTTAACCAATTCATCCATTGGAGTTTCTTATCTCTTCCCCTATAACTTATTTTGGCTAAATGGCCTTTGTGGAGAAATCCATGAATTCTTTTCAAATTCTTGTTCAAGATTATTCTATCACATTGGATTTCAAGTTTTAAATCCTTAATCCAATACAATATTACATTCAAAATCCTTCCTCTTAACTCTCATACTTAGGCCGAAACATCCAACTCCATTTCCTTTGGATTTTTTTTCAAAATTTTCACAATATTTCAACTTAATCAACTCATTTACATGTTTCACTAACCAATATTCAAGACTACAACTCAATTTTCCTATCCCTATTTTCCCCCTCTACTGTAGCTAAATGCACCCCTATAAGAAATCATGAGGTTTCTCTTTAATTTTCATCATAATTTCACTTAGGCTCCGTTTGTTTGCAAGAAAGTTGTTTCCTTTTGGAAAGTAAATTCCGGGGAAAGTGAATTCCTG
>Ga0325403_1000430_pt1 | contig 28728 bp, 17 predicted proteins | sample PopdelMetagenome_19_FD_205665 | JGI IMG/M metagenome (GOLD analysis project Ga0325403, IMG submission 205665) | Populus deltoides microbial communities from Bellville, Georgia, United States - Xylem-PdKOR-R4 | ecosystem: Host-associated > Plants > Phyllosphere > Stem > Wood/Secondary xylem... | reverse complement strand
AAATTTTTTAAAGTTTATTTTCTTAATTCTAAAAAAGGGAATAGGGATCTGCCACATTTTGAAGGATTATTTTTTAAAGAAAATATTTTTCTATTATCCTCCAAAAGACATCAGTATAAATACATGTATAAATTTAATATTCATAACCTTATAGAGTTTACTTGAAGATTAAGAATAAATACTATCTTTTTTGTTTTTGTTTTTATTTTACTTTCTAGGTTCAAACTATCGGGCTAGTACTCGAAGAAATTTAGTAAATTCTTTTTAATACACTATGCTGATGTGGGGAGGAAGAAATTTAGTTTTGATTGATATGTAAGCTAGTCCAGGGAATTTTATTTATCTCTGATCAGCTAGAAAGATAAATAAACAAATTTAATATTCTTGCGTGTGTAATCAAATTTCAAGAATATAATCAGTAATTATTATTAAAGAATTATCTTAACCAAATAACTTAAGCTGTTAAGTGAGATTTCAGGATATGATTTATATTATTCTCTAATACATCCATTTAAGTGAAAGTCTTTTGAGTTTGAAACTTACATATGCTTATTTTACTTTGTATTTAATTTTTATCAAATAAATAGAGATGGTGAAATTCAAATTCGTGACCCTCTTGGTCATCAAGACTCTAATATCATGTTAAAAAATCTTCCCAACTCAATAACTTAAGCTATAAGGTGAGGTCCCAATATATAATTTATATTATTATCTAACACAACCCCTTAAGTGAAAACCCTTCAAACTTGAAACTTACACAGGCCTACATTACCTTGTGCTTGATTTTTATCAAATAAATAGGGGTGGTGAAATTCAAACTTGTAACTGCTTGGTTATCAAAGTTCTGATACCATATTAAAAAAACTATTTCAACTCAATAGCTTAAACTATTAAATAAAATCTTAAAATATAATTTATATTATTCTCTAAAAATTACATACATGAATTTAGAAGATAAATAATGAATCCACTTTATTTTCCAAAAAAAAAACTCCACTGTTAAATATTTTATTATTTAATTAATTACGCATCCTCCCTTTCTTTAAAACTTAGTATTCTATGAAGTAGTTGTCGATTAGTCTTTCTATATATTTTCTTTTTTCATAATTTTAAATTAACTTTTTTTTTCGTATTTATAGATTTAATCTATGTGATCTTGTATCACCTATTTGTTTTCCTTGCATTCGACTTTGTAACTTATTCATACTTTAATTAATAACTATATATAAAAACATAAATTCTGTCCAGAGATATATATATATTTTATTCATTCTATGATAAAATAAATGTAACGACGTACGATTAGCATTCTCAAAATAATAATAATAAAATGTTATATCTTTGTGCATTCTTCTCCACCATTGTTTATTCTTCTCCAGAATATTTAAGCTAAAAAAATATTGGTCTATCTAGAGAAGACAATGCTGTAAAAAAATGATATTGTTTAATTTGTTATATGATCGAGTTTAAAGGTATTTAAATGTAACAAATGTTTATATTTTTCAAAACTAGCTCCATTGTAGGTTGAATATTTTTTAATACATGAACTATTTAATTAATTTATATGAAAATATCTTAACAAGCTTATAAAAACGGTTGAATTAAGTAAATAATCAATACGATAAAAACTAATAAAATTAATTAGGTAGAGTTTAGCAGTCAAAATATGTAGTTTTAATTAGAACACTTTTTTTTTTTTGGATTCGAGAAAACCTCACCTTCTTGAAAAACGCACTTTGTGAGCCCAGCTGAGGGAGTAAAACCCCGGCTGTTCCAGACTCTTACAAAAAATGCACGCCCTAACTCGAACTTGAGACCTATTGTGTAGATTTTTAATTAGAACACGTACAAATTAATACAGATATTTATATTAATTAAAAAAAAAAACTAACAGGATTAATTAGGCAGAGTTTAGCGGTCAAAACAGGCAACCCATGGTCACGTACGGTACTTAATCCAATCCACAAGATCACATGAAGATCATAAGCAACGGGAACGTACGTATCACGATTAGACCTGATACTATTTTAGGCACATATAATCAACGGTGTTCTTTTTGGACAGCAGGGTACGTAGGGACAGAACAGGTAGCATTATTATTGCCGTCTACACCTTTGACCGAAGCAATCTGATCATCAACAAAATCGGAGAAAAAAAATGATAGTAATGAAATCAAATCCTTGGTCACAAGTGATCATCCACAATATCGGACGAATCAAGGTATCAAATTAAGACAAAACTTCAACATAATACATACCTTAAACATTGCAAGTCTTGAATTAAGATGGTAAATTTTAATTAGCACTGCTTTCCTTGATTGAGTTCAACCCTTCTACGAAACTGTTTAAACTTTTTTTTTTTTTCCTTTTTTTTGTACGGTTTCCTTCTCCGAGTTGAATTTTATTTTCAAATTAAGTAATTTAATTTCCTACGGTACAATAAACCGAAATCTTATGACATCCCCACCTATTTCATTCAAAAGGAATAAATACTCTAGGCAGCGAGATGGAGTTTTATGTGATAGACTGGCTTAACATTCCCACCTATGCATTCAAAGTGAATAAATATACCCTAGTCAGCGAGATGGAACTCCTAAGTTTGGTATCGAGGGTGCTATTATGATCCTGGTTTTAAAAAAATTGTTTTATAAAAAGTATTTTTAGTTGAGATTGGTTTGGAAAAATATATATTTGGTTAAAACTATAGTTAAAATTAAGATTGAACAAAAAGTAGTTTAATGTGTTTGGTTAAAAAAATACTTTTAAAATTAAGGTTATAAAATAATTAAAAATATATATATTAATATTAATGATTTTTAATTTAAGTATTGTAGATTTAACTACTGTTATTATATCATGAAATAAATAATATTGATATTAAATATTTTTTATTATTCCATTAAACTATGTGCAATGTCATCACATATGAAATTTATCAAACAGAACTATATTTTTCATGGTTTCTTAAGCGCGCAACAACAAAAATTGAATTTTTTTTAAACTGGGTCGGACCCGGCAAGAATATAATTTGAACTACGATCAAATTCCACAAATGCTACGTCATCATGCGATATATTTCTAATTTATGTAGTATTATTAAATAATAGTTTTTCTAGTAAAACACATTTTTTTAAAAAAAAATTACAATTTCATTATGTACAAAAGTCATTTGACAAGAACTACAGTTTTCATGATTTTTTGAGCGTGCAATAAAATTAGGTAAAATATTTTCAGGAATAAATTTGAGATTACAGTACGAGTAAATTTAATTTACCTTAAACTAATTTTTTTTTTTAAATATTGTTCACGTTCATGTGAACAATGCGAGTGAAATCAATTAACTGCACTGGTTTTTCGGGAAAAAAAATAAACTAAACTTTTCGCACTGATTTTTCAAAAAAAAAATTACAATTTCATTACGTACAAAAGTCATTTGACAAGAACTACAGTTTCCATAATTTTTTGAGCGTGCAATAAAATTAGGTAAAATATTATCAGAAATAAAATTGAGATTACAGTACGAGTAAATTTAATTCACCTTAAACTAATTTATTTTTTTTAAAAAAAATATTGTTCACGTTCATGTAAACAATGCGAGTGAAATCAATTAATTGCACTGGTTTTTCAGGGGAAAAAATAAACTAAACTTTTCGCACTAATTTTAAAAAAAAAAAAGTTCACATGAACAGTGCGACAGTGGAGCATGACTCCACTGTTCATTAAAAATACCCACAAGAAGCTGCTTCTCCAAATCTTGCGGTACGGCAGCGAAAGTTGGTGGGTCCTACCAAGCAAAATTACTTTTTTTTGCTTTACCAAACACTGATATGTGTGGTTGCGGATGAATCTCACCCGCAACCACATTACCAAACAGCCTCAATGTAACAGACTGGCTTCATTTCAAGCATGCACATGCATCAAAATGGAAGACTTCTTGGTTAATTTGGAATACAGTATCTGTCATTCTTTTATCTCCTTAATCTTACACTAACTACACTATAATGGAAAGAAAGAAAAAAAAAAAAAAAAAACAGAAGAAGAAGGTGAGATACACAAAATTATCTAGATGATGTATGTTTATAGAGATGTCACAACCGGGGGAGGGGGTCACAACGTTGATTACTCATGACAAAAAAAAAAGGGTATTATATCTTTTTTTCGAGAAATTAGGGTCATACTTTGATGCAATGGAAAGGATCATAAACTTCATAGATTTTATTCATTTCATGTATTACTGAAATAATTCAGTTTATTGCTGGGCATATATATTTTAATTACCGGCGGAGAGAAAGGTGACAAAGTGTAGCAACTATTTATAACTTCAGAAAAATAGTTTTACAAAATCAAATTGTACTATTTTTAAAAATATATTTATATACAAATATTAAAACCATTAAAAAGTAACCATGTTATATTTAGCCCAAACATATTTTATAAAAATAAACAAATAACAACACTAATAAATAAAATTATTAAACCTGGAATAACTTATGATCAGACCTAGATCATAAACCAAGTATGTTAATTTAAATTAATTCAAATCAATCTAAAATAATATTATTTAAAAAAAATTAAAAATTAAATTATAATATTTTGATTTTTTAAAAAAATTAAATATTATTTTAACTTGGTCAGTAAAGTTTGGCATGTCTGACTCTTATTTAATTTAATTTAGTTTTTTAGGTAGCTTTTATGGTTTGTAGTTTTTTTTAAAAATAAATTTAAAAAAAATATGGTTAGCTGAAGTTAGTTGGATATAGATATATATTTGGTAAAAATTGTGGTTGAAATTTATATGCAGCAAAAAAATATGTATAAAATGTTTGGTAGTTGTATGATTGTGATTGCTTTTCACAGTGCTTTTTACTTGAAAATATATTTAAATAATGTATTTTTATTTTTAAAAAATTATTTTTGATATTAGCGCATCAAAATGATCTAAAAACACCAAAAAAATATTAATTTGAAGCAAAGAAAAAAATAACAAATTTTTAAATTTTTTTCAAAAGTGTTTTTAAAACGCAAAAGCAAACAGTGTTTTATGAAACTCATCTAAAAAACGTGTAAAAATTGCTTCACGAAAACTGCATTTCAAACTCAATTTTTTAGTGGGTCCCGCAGTACAAAACACAGTTTTACAGTTACCAAACACCTTACTACGGTTTTTGCACCGTAAACACAAAAGCAGGTGCAAAACAAACGCAGCCTTAATTGAATTAAATTTTGTAAATCTATATCTTCGGAACAATCAAATGAATATTGTAGCAATGTTATGATTTGAAGATTAATGATAATTTTGTTTTTATTAATGTTATTTATTAGAGAATAATATAAATCATTTTTTGAGACTTCACCTAACAGCTTAAGCTTTTGGGTTAAATTGGTTCTTTGATATGATATCAGAGTTTTGATGACCAAACGATTACGAATTTGAATCTCATTATTCTCATTTATTTGATAAAAATTAAACACAAGATAGTGTGAGTCTGTGCAAGTTTCAAGCCCAAAGGGCTTTTACTTGAGGGGGATGTTAAAGAATAATATAAATCATAACTACTTAACCTTTGAGCTTGAATTGATTTTTTGATATTATTTGAGATTTGAAGACTAATAAGTAAAAGGAATATATCCCCCTTAGCCAATAAACCAATCATCTCATCATTAGTTAAAGAGTTAATCCTTCGAATTAAAAAATAATTACGATTGAAAAAACTAATATATTGATTAAAATCCTTTTTCATGTAAAAAGTTCCATTGAACTTGTATCACTAGTCTAAATATGATCACATGAACAATACTCAATATTCACAACCTAAATGTACTAGAATTGAAGTGTTTAATCCCTATAAGAGTATGAAAGGGTTTTTGGCTTTCCTTTTTTTTCAATGCCAAGTTCTTTATAAAAACTCTACGAATCCTTTTTGTTCTTAGTTACAAAACTCTCAGAATGCCTTTCTTCTTCTAAAACTCTTTTAATGTTCAATTTTGTTTTACTTTTATATGAGGAGAAGTTATCCCCCAATATAACTTCCCTTCCTACTCTTTTATTACATAGGATCATAGTTTATGTTAACCTATCATTGATGATGTTGCACGTGTACAACGGTACGGGGAACGTCCTTTTGGACCGGGATCATCGGGATGTGAGTGGAATTCTTCTCCTTTATCACTAAAAAAAGAAGGATGGAGTCTACCTAGTATTTTGATCACTAAAAACCCTAACTAGTCTCAGAGTCTGGATAAGAAAACTGTTGTGTATAAAGGTGACATATCACCCCTAGTACTTCTTATCTAAGATAAGCTACATTATTTATCTGTCTAATATAAACTAAGATCTTGTTGTGTTTTCTAACCATTGGTCTATCTAATGGTTAAAGTTAGTTCATCTCGATATAGTGGACCTTAGCTTTAAGGTCAAATCTAGCAATTCTAGAGTCAAAATATATGTTTTTATATATTTTTCTTTTAATACCAGGAATACATCTTACATATAAGTTCGTAATCCTTGATATTAGAACAAATAAAATAATTTTTTTGTATTTTTAAAAAGTAGAATTCTCATAGAATTCATAAATTGGTTATTCAATCTAAAAATGCATGAAAAAAATATCAACAAAACTATTTTTTTTTAATTTTGATATTTAAAAAAGCTAAATCATGCCATGTATTTTTTTTTATTACTTATAAAAATATGATTTTTTTATTTTTAAAAGACTTGGTCATATACAATATTAAAATAAAGTTGTACTTTTAAAGAGAGAATTTTGTTGTTGTTTTTTTCATGGAAGGAAATTGATTTATTGAATACTGAAAAAACACCTTATGTGTAAGTCATAATTCCAAAACATGAGGGTAAAAAAAATATAAGGAACTCAAAATTAATTGCAAAAATAGTTTTTTTCCAAAACTTTAAAAATTTATCAAAATTAAACTAAAACCATGTTTGGCAAAGCACAAACATATGTTTTAAATCAAAGTATTGTAACTACGAGAGCGACTAGATGAGTTCTAGGTGGTCTAGGGAGCTACTAGAGTGCACTAATGATGAGGAAATAGTGGTGGCGCGTGATCTCCATATATCACCGCCACTGGCAACATGTAAGTCCACACTTCATCTTTAGTGAAGGAAAAAAAAAGGTAGATCTTAACTGATTTCTTCTTTTCCTTTTTCATGTGCTAGTGGTAAAGGGCACAGTTACCTGTAAAAGGAAAAAACACATAAACTAGTCGATTCAATTATTTTCTTCTCTTATTATAATTAATTTTTTTTATTGTTTTTTGATTTTTTTTCCTTTCATGGTTGCTTCAACAATCAATCGGTGGAGAAGAGGTATAGTAGAGGTTATAGAGTAGTGGAAGAGGTTAGTGGGGTTAACAATAATGTCAAGTTTGTGACTTGTTGGCTTAGAGTTTGGGTGATTTGGTTTGGTTAAAAAGAAAAAAAAATATTGAAGGTCGTGTAGAAGGAGGTTGAACATGGAAGGGGGCAGCGTCGGTTGGATATGGTTAGAAGAGGAGAGATTAATGCTTTATGAGTTGGAGTGATTTAATGGTGGAAGGAGGCTGATGGTTATTGTGTTGCACTGTTTGGAGCTGTTGTAAATGTTGCAATGATGGTCGTTGCTTGGTTAGAAGAGTTGATTTTGACCAAGAAATGAGACAAAAGGGAATTTTTTTCAATGGAGGCTGGAGCTGCCATTACTGGTACAAGGATATTTAAAGGTTGTTGGTCAAATGTGAGTTTAGTGTGGGGATATGATGGAGTTACTCCCAATATGTGTTACTAGAGGTTGGGTCTACGTGGAGAAACTTTGGAAGGTTGTTGTGTAGTTGGTACCAGTGTTGTTGTCACAGGTTAAAACGATTAGAAAGTAGTAAAAAAGCATCAGTTTATTGCCTTTTCAATCTAAAAACACATAAAAATAAAAGCAAAAGTTGTGTTAAATATTCTCTTAGTAAATAAGTAAGATAGCTTTATTACCAATGTTGAAAAAACTAATATATAGATCAAAATCCATTTCATGTAAAATATCTTATGGAACTTGTATTATTAGCTTAAGCATGGTCACATGTTATTTAAACATGAATCATACTTAATATTCATAACCTAAATGTATCTGAATTATAGTGTTCAATCCTTTTAAGAGTGTGGAAGAGTCTTTTGCTTTCCTAATTCTTGAATGCAAAATTCCTTAGAAAAACTCTATCAAACAATTATTCTTATAATTTATTGAAACACAATTTCTTCTTCCTCTGTCGCTTAAAAGGATTTACTTATATTTTTCCACCAGTATTTCTTTCATGCATATATACTAAATTATCAGAAAATTTTAATTTATGAAAAAAAGTATTAATGAAATGTAACATTAATTTGTTTTATTAAATTCTACACTAACTTTTTATGTCTTTCACACACACACGTGAAGTTTATTTGTGAAATTTAAAGTGAGTTTTCTCATAAGCAACTCATGTGCTTTGTTTTTTAAATAATAATCAAGATTTATTAAAATTTTAGATAAAAAGAGAATAGCCTATGAAACAACAAAAAAAGCAATAATAGGGAAGAGAAAGTAAAGAAGATATAGAAGCATGATATCTACAATAAGAAGAAGAAAACAGGGACCAGACAATGGATAAAAACTAGAAAATCAGCTTCTATTATCCCTGAAAAGATCTCATTAGAGCTAATCCTTCAATCCAAACCGGTGTAAACTAAAGTTGTGTTATAAAGCTTCAACCATAAGGAGAACTTATGGAGGATTAAGTAAAAAAAACCTTTAAGATCTGGAGTAGCATCATTGAATATTACATCATTTCAATGAAGCCATAGACTCCACACAATACAAGAAAAGAGAACATGTCATGAAAGATTCTAGAATTTTCTTTACACCATAGAAGATCATTGGTAGCACATATCATTAACAGTATTTGGAAAACAACCACTAATACCCCAAGATAGGAATTTTATCCATAACTTATAGGAAAAAACATAATAAACGAAGAGATGGCTTGAAGTTTTAAAACTTCTTTTACGAAACACGCATTTAGCTTGCTAAAGGGAAAAGAAATCATGCTGAAACAGGAAATCATGGGTGGAGACTTTATCTTGGACAAGTAGCCAAAGAAATAATTAAGCTTTTAGGGGGCGTCTTTTAACCATATTGAAGACTGAAAAAGTTGGACACCACCATAAAGCAATTGATCCAAGAGATAGGAATTAGATTGTACTGTATAAAGACCATTTGTATTGAGAATCCAGATCTTCCTATCCAACCAAAAACAGTGCATGATCTTTGTTTCCTATAAGGATAACAAGGAAAATAATTACTCAAGCTCAAATTGAAACATAGAGCGACACCATTGTAAAGACCATATCCAATTACTATTAATCCAATTTCCCATATTAGTAACCACAGAAAATTGAGAAGAAGACAAAAAAATAACCCGGGGAAGGCTATTTTAAAGGAATATCTCTAATCCAATTATCCAACCAAAAGGATGTTAACCTACCATTGCCCACAAGAAATTTACAGTGTTGTGTGAAAGCGTGATGGTCACCTATCTGAAAAGTGGATGTAATATCCCTATAAATTTTAGAGAAATGCTTACTGAAAGTTGGGATCTCATTCTCAAAAGCTGGTTTGTACAAGTTAATAATAATAGATTTCCATAAACCAGAGCCTGGAAAAATATCCGTTTAAATGACAAGGCTCTATTTTTTAACATAAGAGAGCCTATACCAAGACCTCCTTGCTTCTTAACATGCATTACCAATCTCCATTGAACCTTACAAAAAGATCTCTACTTAGTACAACCACACCAAAAGAAACGTCATTGAATAGAGGTAAGTAATCTACAAACTCCTTTCCGCATCAAGAAGACTAATATGTAATAGATTGACAGATAATTGAGAACACTCTTAATTAGGCTCAAACACCCAGCCATTCTTAAAAGCCTACCTTGCCACTTAGTTTTTAATAAAAGAATTTCTATAACTGGCTTTCACTTGGAGATGCGATTTGGATTTGCACCCAATGGCATACCAAGATAAGTGCATGGAAGAGAGTCGATCTTGTAAAAAATAGTTGAAGCCAGGCTCATACAAATACGATCTTCCACGTCAACTCTGATAATAGAGCTCTTATGGAAATTAATGTGAAGACCTTAACTTAAAGCGAACCACCTCAGAATTTTTTTGACTTGAAGTAATTGATCAATCTCTGTAAGGATGAAGACTAAGATGTCATTTGCATATTACAGATGACTGAGGAAAGCTCTTATTTCCAATTGTAAACCTCTAAAAATATTTCCCATCGATACCCTATGGAAAAGAACCAAAAGACCTGCAATAGCTAAATCAAATAAGAATGAGGACCCCTTTGACGAATCCTTTGATGGAAAACTATTAATAAGATTTAAAAGTTTTGAAGAAGATAAACATTCATAAATCATATCTCTCTATTTCCTTCCAAACCCTATATAGCCTATGATCTTATCCAAATAATCCTATGAGACTGGGTTGAACTGTAGAAAACATGAAGCAGAAATTAAGAAAAACAAAATACTGAATTCTCATATGTTATTCTATTGCTAGCAGAAGAATATATACAGCAGGAAAGCTTACAATTAAGGAGAAGAATCAGCAACATTAGCTGACTCCTATCAGAGCACAATTACTACCTAATTTCTAGAGATTTACAGGCATTGATATGGCAACACAATATTTGAATGTATCTGCAAGATAAACATTATCTTGATAAATACTATCTTGAAGATCAACCATATCTTCAAGATTAACCGTATCTTCAAGATCCCCCCTCAAGGTGGAGCGTGAAGATTCTGAATGCCCAACTTGCGAAGAAGAAAGTGAAATCGATCACGTCCCAACGATTTAGTTAAGATATCTGCTAATTGAAAGTGCGTAAAAACATATTATGTAGCAATGATGCCAAATTGTAAGTGCTCACGAATGAAGTGGCAGTCGATCTCGATGTGTTTAGTGTGCTCATGAAACACAGGATTAGCAACAATGTGTAAAACGGACTGATTATCGCAGTGCAAAAACATTGGTTGAGAATGAGACACAGAAAGATCAGCAAGTAGACTATGTAACCATATCAGTTCACTAGTGGTGGCAGCCATAGAACGATATTATGATTCAACAGAGGAACGTGACACTATGCGTTGTTTCTTGGACTTCCATGATATAGGAGCATCACCAAGGAAAATGTAATAACAAGTAACCGATCATCTAGTCATGGGACAGCTTGCCCATTCGGCATCACAATAAGCTTTGATATGAAATCATTGTTTGATGGAAAGAAAAGGCTTTGACCAAGAGAACTCTTTAAGTAATGAAGAACATAATAGGCAGTATCAAGATGTGGCTGACACAGTTTTTGCATGAATTGACTGAGAAGTTACACTGCATAAGTGATATCTGGTTGAGAAATTGTAAGATAAATAAGACATCCAATCAAGCGACGATATTGACTCAGATCTTGTAAAGGTTTTCCACTGTCTGAAGACAGTCGGTGCTGTTGAGGAATGGGAAAAGCAGCTGGCTTACTGGCTAGCCATACCAGTTTCTTTTAATAAATCAAGAGTATATTTGTGTTGGCAGAGAGATATTTCTTGAGGAGAACGATCCAACTCTAAGCCAAGAAAATACTTAAGTGTGCCGAGGTCTTTGATGGAGAAGCATGTACTGAGATAATGCTTGAGTTTCTGAATCTGCAAAAAATCATTTCCAGCAATAACCATGTCATCTACATAGACAAGGAGAGCAAGGAAAGATGTACCTTTAATCAGAGTAAAAAGTGAATGATCATTGGAGGATTGTGTGAATCCAAACTTTCTTAAGGACAAGGAGAACTTTTCGAACCATTGACGAGGAGCCTGCTTTAGTCCATATAATGATTTATGGAGCTTGCATACCCGATTGTCACCTGATGGCAGATAGCCTGGGGGAGGAATCATATAGACTTCTTCATGTAATTCCCCGTGAAGGAATGCATTGTTTACATCTAGTTGATGTAATTCCCAATTCTTAGCAGCAGCAGCAGCCAACAAACATCTGACAGTGGTTAATTTTGCAATCGGTGCAAAAGTTTCAGTATAATCCAATCCTTTAATCTGTGTATATCCTTGAGCTACTAAACGAGCTTTATAGTATTCAGTGGAACCATCTGGCTTGTATTTCAGTTTGTATATCCAACGAGAACCAACTAGTTTCTTCTCTAAGGTAATGATACTAAACTCCAAGTTGCATTCTACTCAAGCGCAGAAATTTCTTGTTTCATTGCTTCACACCATTGTTGGTCTGTTACAGCTTGGGAAAAGGTTTTAGGTTCACTCACAACAAAAATATTAGCTAGGAACATTTAATGAGATGGAGCAAAACGAGCATAAGACAAATGACATGTTATAGGATAAAGAGTACCTGAAGAAACTGTATTAGATGTGGGTTGTGATGACTTATCTATTCCAGAAAGCTGCCACACATAATCATCAAGATGCGAAGGAACTCGTCGAGGTCTTTAAGATCGTGAAGTGTTCAAGGGAACAACCTGATGATCATAATTAATGATAGTAGGCAGTGCAGCTTCAGCATCCAGATTATCTGGAGAAGTTTGAATTAGTGGACTATGATCCGGGAAAATGGTGTCTAATGTCTCCAAGGAGTCAAAAATAAGCAGAGGAACAACTACATTTGATTCCTTTAAAGGATTATGAGACTAAAAAGGGAATCTGTTTTCATAGAAAATGACATTGCAGGATGTAAAAATTTTATGTGATTCTATGTCACATACTTTGTATCCCCTTTTCCCCATAAGATAACCGATGAAAACACAAGTCTTAGATCGGGGAGCAAATTTATCATTAGATCGATTTTTATCATGCACATAACATAAATAGCCAAAAACACGTAAATGTGAGTAAGATGGGGGTTTTGAAAATAGTATCTCATAAGGACTTTTGCCAGACAATTTAGGAGTGGGAGTATAATTTATCAAGTAAGCTGCAGTCAGGACACATTCACCCCAAAATTTGATTGGTAAATTGGCTTGGAATCATAGAGAACGAGCAACCTCTAATAGGTGATGATGCTTCCGCTCTACTATTCTATTTTGTTGTGGAGTATCAACACAAGACATTTGGTGTGAAATACCATTTTAAGAGAAGAATTTGAACATCTAACCAGCAGTAAATTCCAAACCATTATCACTCCTAACTATTTTGATACTTCGATTAAATTGAGTATTAACCATAGCATGAAATTGAATAAAGTATTTTTGTGCTTCTGACTTGTGTTTGAGAAGATAAACCCAGGTGCATCTAGAATAATCATCTACAATGGTAAGAAAATAATGAGCACCTGACGTAGATGCTGTTTTATATGGTCCTCAAATGTTGCAATGGATCATATCAAAAGGAAAATCAAATTTATTATTGCTTAAGGGAAAAACATTTCGAGTTTGTTTAGCTTGATGACACACATCACAGCAATTGTTTGAATTTTTAAAAGGCACACTAGACAATTATGGAATTAAGGATCATCGATCAAATGAGATATGTCCTAACCGCTCATATCACAAGTTGGAAGAAGAAGGAAGTGATGCTGCTGCGACAAAAGGTAAATGCAGCCTATGAAAGTAGTATAAGTCATCACGTAATTCACCCATTTCAATCAGTTTCTTCGATTTGAGGTCCTGTAAGACACAAAAAGATGGAAAAAATGTGACTGAACATTGTAGTGCTTTTGTCAACCTACTTATTAAAAGAAGATTACATTTGAATGATGGTATATAAAGAACATGATTTAAAGTCATGTTTGACAGTTGGATCTGACCAACAAAATGCACAGGAACTGATGTTCCATTCGGTAGTTTAATAGGCAAATAATGAGAAGGTGTTTTTGTATCAGAGACAGCAAGTGCATCACATGTGAGATGTTTAGAGGCACCACTATCTAGAATCCAATCTATAGTATCAGATGAGTGAGTGACCTTACTGATAAAGTTTGCTATATTCTGATTAGTAGAGGGCGGTAAGGACATGAGCAGTTCATACTGTTCTTGAGTGAGATTAAAACCTTTACCCGTAAGCTGACTTGACCCTGCAATGGCATTGTTGGATGAAGTATGTTCTGGTTCCCTTTTGAAGTTTTTATTCTGTCTCGTAAAATTTGAAGTCTTTGCTCTGCTTTGCCAACCTGAAGGATATCCAACAAGTTTAAAACATTTGTCTTTGGAATGCCCAGGTTTATCACAATATGAACATTTGAATTTGCTTATCTCTCCTTTTTGTTGTTCTCCTGCAAAATCCCTTACTGGAAATCTGAAAGGTTTGACAGTAAATGTTGCTGCCTCTGTCGGCTGATCACGGCCAATTGAGGCAATCGCCAGTTGCTTCTCTTCTTTGGTTACAAATGCATAAGCCTTGTTAATTGAAGGAAAGGGTTCCATGTTTAGTATTTGGGACCGAATGATTCCATATTGATCATTCAGTCCCATGAGAAACTGATGAACTTTTTCTGTTTCCCTCTCTGCCCAGATTTCTTTTCCAACACCATATGAGCATAAAGGGACAGTAGAGTAGGCTGACAACTCATCCCAAAAACCTTTTAGTTTGGTGTAGTAAACTGCTACAGTAAGATCCTTTTGTTGTGCCAGACAAATCTCTCTTTTTAATTCATGAATACGTGGAACATTTCCTTGAGAGAAACGTTCCTGCAATTCTCCCCACATTTCATATGCTGAATCCACATAGGCAACACTGTCATGCAATTCTGAGGTTAAGGCATTAAAAATCCAAGAGATTACCATTGAGTTGTATTTTTCCCAAACCTGAATTTCTTTGTTATCCTCTTCTAGTTTAAGTAAAGAGCCATCAACAAAACTCAACTTGTTTTTGGCTCGTAGAGCATTCATCATAGCACGCCTCCATGTTGGATAATTGTCTCCTTTTAGAAGGCAAGAAACAAGAATTGCTCCTGGATTATCAGAAGAATTCAAGAAATAAGGTGATGATGAATCGTGTTCATACATTGTTTTTGATGTTGAACTTTTGAATGTGCTGGAGGGAATTTCTCCACTCATGATGATTGAGTGTTTTAGAAAACAAGGATCAATATTTGCTCTGATACCATGTAGAAAACATGAAGAAGAAATTAAGAAGAACAAAATACTGAATTCTCATATGTTATTCTATTGCTAGCGGAAGAATATATACAGTAGGAAAGCCTACAATTAAGGAGAAGAATCAGCAACATTAGCTGACTCCTATCAAAGCACAATTACTAACTAATTTCTAGAGATTTACAGGTATTGATATGGCAACACAATATTTGAATGTATCTGCAAGATAAATATTATTTTGATAAATACTATCTTGAAGATCAACCATATCTTCAAGATGAACACCTTATGGAAATCAACCTTGAAAATAAAACTTGTACGTCTCCTTCTCTTCAAATCACAAACCAATTCATTAGCAACAATGAATCCATCTACAATCTGGTGGTCTGTTATGAAGAAAGAATTTTAGCAATGATTTTAGTAGCTCATGTGCTTAAGCAAGCTGATCTAAGTTAAATCCACCTCAACTCATTTACAAAGTGAGTTATAAAAAAGACTTCAACTAGGTCATTAACCTTGAGCAATGATTCGCTATTCGACAACTCACGAGCAGTTCGGTTTATTACAACCGTTCATCAAGATCTTGTTATGAAATATTGAACTCAAAGAAGAAAAGGAATAAAAGTAAGAGATAAAAAATTATTTTACAAAAACATTTATTCAAATTCAAGGATAGGATTTAACTAACTGCATGAGATATTATTATGTTAATGAAAGTTGAGAGGATCCAGCTGACAACAACAGTGAAGTCGAGAATGTGTGTGTGAGTCACACGCACCCTAGAGAATTCTTCCATCAAAGAGTCGTACGTCTCCACAGTATTTAATATAAAGGGTGTAATAAAAGAGATTGTGTTGAACAAGTGGAGCAACATGCAATGAACTGATCATGTATAGGACTAAAGTCATTGGTCTAGCTCTGAAAAACTGAAGTAGTCGCAATCAATAATCTCAGCAAAAGAAAATTTTCCAACAGAGCCCACTAGCTACTTCTTGTTCTTATAAATGTAGGATGGCCGGCGAGGGATATGCTCTCCAAAAGCTGTTCGTTCTCAAGCAGTTCTCTCTAAAATAATTTTAGAAGAAAAGAAAACCACTTCGAAAGGTTTTGTTTTAATCCTTGAGTTGAGCTCTCTTAGCTAGTTAATTATCATTCCTATCCTTAGTTCAGGTAAAGTCGCCACCGTCCACAATCTTTAGCCATGGAGATTGATCAGCCAACAATTCAACAGAAAGCCGGGCATTTTACACGTGCATGGAGCTGGTTCAAGGCCTTGCCTGGTGAGGCCAAGGCCAAGGCTATAAAAGTTGCAAAAAGTACCAAAAAACTTGGAGAAGATGACCCAAGAAGAGTCATTCACTCCCTAAAAGTGGGATTAGCTCTCACATTCGTGTCCTTCTTCTATTATTCTAGACCTCTCTATGATGGTTTTGGGCAGTCAGGGATGTGGGCTGTGTTAACTGTGGTTGTAATCTTTGAGTTTACAGTAGGTACGTGATTAGTTATACTTCAAGGAATTGGCTAGCTGTTTTCCTATTTAATTAACTCTAGTAAAATCTACATGTCAACCAGATAGAAATAGGGACGCAATATTTGATACTGCATGTATTTGTTTGTTATGCAGGTGGAACTTTGAGCAAGGGTTTGTACAGAGGCTTGGCAACATTACTTGCCTGTGCTCTAGGGTTCGGAGCTTCGAACTTGGCCAGTCTTTTTGGAAGGAAAGGACAGCCCTTTGTCCTTGGGATCCTTGTCTTCCTATTAGGTATGCTTATATAGAACTTAAAGCAATATAATAGTGATTTGCTGATTGTTATTTTCAGTATTTACATCCGGCCCGGTATTCAAGGTTCGGATCTTACCTCGGTCACCAGGTTCTGATTAAATTATTTGAGCTGATTTTAATTTTTTTTATAAATCAGTATAATGTTGTTTTAATTAAAAAAAAAATAGTGAATAAGTTACAACCAGGTTTTATCAGGTCACCAGATCAACCATCTAGATCACTCGGATTTTTGACTTTTTTTTTTAATCTAGCTTGATTCCAGCCTAGATAAGTCAGGTCCCAGGCTAACCCATCAAGCTGAGCCGAGTTTTAAAACTATAGTTATTTCTTACACTAAAAGTAATTTGAATCTATTCATGAATCTTGGGTCAATAGAGTTTTAAAAAAATCAATCAACTGAAAAACTAAAAAAAATTAATTAAATAAATTAAATAAAAAAAAACTAAACAAACTAATTTAAAAACAAAAAAATCCATTTGGTCTGGTTCAGTTTTAATTTTAAAAAATTGAAACCAAATGAACTGGTTCAATCAAAATTTAACCAACAAAAAAAAAAATATAAACAAAGAATTTTCACCTGACGCTAAATCACTAAACAGCCGCAAAAACCACATAAACATCCACACAAACCGTTTGCCCCCTGTTTTATCACAGTAACAAAACCAATCAACCCCCAGTCTCTCATTTTTCTCCCACTAGTTGTTCATCTTCTCCACTGCCGACCACCATCGCCAATGACACTTCCAACCACCATCAACCACAAAGCAGCCGCCATCACCAACAACACCACTGCTTGAAGATATGGCATGGTAGAGATTCCAAAGTTTCGTGTTCCAAGAAGAATGAGATGTAATATTTCTTGTCACATTCATCTGTACCTTGAATGGGACAGTTTTTTTCCTTCCTTGTTATCTTATAATCCATGAAGATGATGCAATGATAGGGATAATCTAAATATTCCTTATGCTTTAGATGCAGCTTAGAGCTAGATGAGGATGGATGGCTATTTGTTGACAGTTGGGACAAATCGGAGTTATGGGTATCATTGCGTTCATGACTTTAATTAGAGGACTTTTTTCTTGTGACTTTTTCAAAGAGAATTAGATTTGTTTGGGAGTAGAATCTCAACTTTGCTTTCTTGAGTTGCAGAAAAGAGGAATTGTATCCTTGTAGCAGGTGTTTGCAATTAGTGGGAGGAGATTCAACCAAATTATTAAAACCCCCCCCCCCCCCCCCCCCGGCGTATATATATATATATATATTCTAGTTTTTCAGCTTTCAAAGGAAAAAAAAAAAAAAAACCAACTCGAATTGAACTAAACCAAATCAATTTAGTTTGAAAAGGTTTTTGGTATGATTTAAGTTAAATTTTGAGAAATTAAAAAATCCAAGTTGGTTGGAAATTGTAGACTAAACCATATTGGGCTTTGAACACCTATGTTAGAGAATAATATAAATCATATCTTAAGATCTCATCTAATAGTTTAAGCTATTGGGTTGAATTATTTTTTTGACATGGTATCAGAGCCTTGACCAAGCGGTCACGAGTTCGAATCTCATCATTCATATTTATTTGATATAAATTAAACACAATGTAGTGTAGGTTTGTACAAGTTTCAGTCCAAAAGGCTTTCACTTGAGGGAAGGTGTTAGAGAATAATATAAATTATATTTTAAAATCTCACCTAACAGTTTAAATTATTGAGTTGAGTTGTTTCTTTGACACTATAAATTATAGGCTAACATAAGCAAACCTATGCTAAAATGTTTATTGACACTCTTTATAGCATGATAACGCAAGTTTAAGTTGTGTTTATGCAGCGGCAGTGTCTACATTCACACGGTTCTTCCCACGAATCAAGGCAAGATATGACTATGGAGTCGTGATATTTATACTAACATTCAGTTTAGTATCTGTTTCGGGGTATCGAGTTGAAAAACTCTTAGTCCTGGCACATCAAAGGCTGTCAACAATACTCATAGGTGGAGCGATTTGCATACTTTTATCGTTCATTTTTCCAGTTTGGGCCGGTGAGGATCTTCATATGTTGGTCGCTTCCAATGTAGAAAAGCTTGCAAAATACCTAGAAGGTATTACTCAACTTATGAACTTTGTTAGTTTCCGTAAATAAATAAATAAAAACTTTGTTAGTTAGTTTTACCTGGATATTATTTAACATGAAAGGCAACTGAACAGTAGAGTATTACAGGTTTTGGAGGCGAATTTTTCCAGCCTTTAGAGGATGGAAGGAATGTTAAGGTCTCCAACACTGATAAATCATTTCTTCGAGGATATAAAAATGTCCTAAACTCAAAATCCACTGAAGAATCCATGGTACAGACTCTTTCCACTTAAATTCCACTAACATGCATTTTTTTCTTTGCGTGAGTGCCACAATCTTCGATTCATTTTATCATCTATTGGCTATGCTAATAGATTTAGTGGATGATCTTACACTTAAAGCAGGCGAATCTAGCAAGATGGGAACCTAGACATGGCCGTTTTGGTTTCCGGCATCCATGGAAACAATACCTGAAGATTGGATCCCTCTCCCGTCAATGTGCTTACCAGATTGAAGCTCTTGATGCGTGCATCAACTCTCATAACCAAGTAATATACCACGGCATAGTACTCCGTCTACATGCTAATGTTGCCCATGTGTAGGAAATAAAAGTACAATTCTCACCTGAAACATTCCATACTTTCTGCCACTTCTTTTTGAAGCTTTTGCCTACCACATTTAGATTGAGCCATTTTTTAACTAGAAGAACAATTTTAAATTAGATACCAACATCTAATGATTCCATCACGCTAAGTCCACCAAATATACTTTCCTCTTTTCAATATTAATATTCCAATTGTATTAATAGTTGAATTTATGAGTACGCACACCATCCAAAGTGTTTTGATTAAATCACCCGACAAAGCTGCTTTTAAGACATTTTTTCTATCTGACAAATGGTTAATGTCAAAAGCTGAAACATATTATGCTACTCTTTTCAGGCACCACTGAAATTCCGATGCAAAATCCAAGGACCGTGTACAAGGATGAGTATAGAATGCAGCATGGCGCTGGAATCATTGGCCTCAGCTATCAAAACAATGACTCTTCCATCTTCAGCAAATGTCCATGTGGAGAACTCGAAAAATGCCATCAAGGATCTCAAAATTGCTATTAAAAATGTCTCATTGGACCAGGATCAAGACCTTCTAGCAATTGTACCAGCTGCAACAGTTGCTTCATTAATAATTGAGATTGTTAAATGCGTGGAAAATTTATCCGAATCAGTGCACGAGCTCTCTAATCTAGCACGCTTCAAGAGTGTGGAACCGGCTGTGTCCCTAGAGAAACCGCAGTTTCTTCACTGGGGAAGCATAAAACCTGTTTTAGAAGGTGATGCTGACCGTGTTGTTATTTCAATAGACGGGAAGTCTGCGGATTCACCAGAAAGTGAGAATACTCAAGGTCCAATGCCTGGTCAGCGTCTGGAGGTGTAAATATTTTATACTGACAAACATGTAATCTATTGCGACGGAAGTCAATAATATGTAACAAAATTCTCCTATTATATTAACTCCTTTGTAACACGTCTGAAAATGAAATTGAAATTGTGGAAATTAATAAAACAGTATACTTTTTCGCGAAATTATCCAATTCTATCCTGAGCTTTGAATAAATAGGATTGTTTTTTTATCAAAAACAAGTGTTAATAATAATTAAATTAAAAAAAAATGTTTAGAGACTTGTTTTAGTCTGACTCAAAGCTTAGGATAAAATTATATAATTGAACTTATTCTTTTTCCTCGGCTACTCTCAGTTCTATTTAGAGTACTTTCTTCTTCTGCTTTTTTTTAACAATAAGAGTTTCTTACAGCCTAAATTTTTCAAATATTGAAACTACCCGTTGACATTGAGTAGTAAATAGACCATCTACATCCAAATCCATCGATCCAGTCATAACAAATTATCTTTTACATACAAATGGTACAATAAATCATGCTAATGCTAATACTGAGATTGTAGACACTTTTTAAAATATTTTTAACTTTATTTATTTTAAAAGTTTATTTATTTTTTAAAATTTATATTTAACGTCAGCATTTCAAAATCTAAAAATATAAAAAATAATTTTTTTAAAAAATATTTTTAAAATATAAAAACAAGTTGTTTCTTTGGATAGCAAGAGCTTGAGTCAAACTTAATAGATATTTCTTCCTTCGTTAATCACCCCTTGCTTTGCTGGGCTAAGAGCACTACCAGTTTTCTATAGGCTTTACTATACAAAATCTCATGAATTATCCACATTTTGATTGACAACTCTTACAGTTTTTTTGTTTTTTTTATTAACGTGAGTGTCCGAACTAGTTCATGCGCATCTCGATTAATTTCATTAGCTCTGAAGTTAACGATCATGTAAACCTTCAGTGGCCCTGAGGTTTGTGGGACTCGAACTAGTGACCTTTAGGGAGCAAACCTTTACATGGCTAGTTGAGCTATACCCATCAAGATTAGCGACCATGTTTTCTTAAATGTATGGGCTATGGTGTGTTTGAATGATAATGTCCTTATGTTAAAATACTAAAGTACTCAATTCAACCAGTTAAACAACTTTTTAATATAAAAACTTATTTTTAAACTCAAATGAGAATTAAAATTAAAATTTTGATTTTGATTTTTAGTTTTTCAATTAAAATTTTTCAAATCTTAAAACATTCTAATCTGGTGATGATTCAGTTTCTAATTTGTCATAATGAACTTACATCAACCTTTTATTTGGTGATAGACTTGTTGCTAACTAATACCAGCCAAAACTAATTAATAGAAAAGAATTATATCAAAACATCTTATAATTTATGTATTAAAATAAAATAAAAAAGAAAACAATACTAGAAAATTGCAAAATGCCAACTAAATATTTTGTTGGTGTTTATATTTGACATCCATCGACATCATAATTCCCGATGGACTTGTTGAAAAATTTATTAAAATATAGTTGATGGACATATTTGAAGCCAAATTAAAAGTGGAGTCCACTCACTTTTTGGGTTAAAACTTTATTGGTACTTAATCTCTAACATAAGTTCTTTAACATGGAATATTAACATATTTTAAATAAATTATGGGTGAATAAAAAATTAATCTCAAAAAACCTTTGGTTTACATATTTTGATGAAACTCAAAACCCTTTAAAAAAAACTTTATCTTATGTATGAAAGAAAAAAAAATTCTTGGTGTTTATAAAATTGGTTGTTGAAAAGTTAAAATTATACCCAAAGTGCACCTAAGTTTTTAGATGGGAGAGGTTCTAGGCAAAGTGGGCTTTGGACTTAAACTTACAGTGCTTAAGGATGATAATTTCACCTAAATCGACCTGAATAAGTATAAATTGTTTTTGCTCGTTTAGGTTCGGGTGATACCTGAAGTCAAAAGATCAAGTTTGGGTAAGGTATGAATATTGCATTTCCCGACCTGAAACTCTATCCAATCTACATAAAAAAACCTTAAAATTTGAAAAACAAATACAATTTGTACCAAACTATATGTTGAAAATTTAGGTTTTGCCAACAGCTCCATCTGTCACTACTCACTCTTTTGCTCTCTTCCTCGCACTATCTTCCTCTCCAATCTCCACTTCTCCAGTCTTGACAGAACACTAGCAGGAAGCTGCTCCAACTATCTTATCTCAGCAGACAACAACACCCACATCTAAGGTTGGTTTATCATGGCATTTTTATTTTTATTTTTTTATATTTTGATATATAGAATAAAACCTTTTAAAATAGGTTTTTCCTTTTTATTTAAATTTTAGAAGGAAAATAGTCTTTCTATCATTTTCAAAATGTTTTAATAAGAAAATTCTGGAAAATTTGATTCTTGTCAATCTTGTAATATGATGGGTATTTCAATGTTGAATTGAATTGTATGCAGTTGTATGGTCGATTTTCCTTTATGCCTAGTAGTCAATTTGATATTGTGCTAGCTTTTTTCTTTTAGTTTATAATTCATGACGTTAATAGGATGTTTTATCAATTTACATTCCTTACTCTACCTGGGTTATCAAATTGTATTTCTCGATGAGAGATTATCATGAGAATTGTGAATTGAATTGATTGGGTTGCAAGATGAAATCAAGTTAATGACTTTATGTTATGTTATCAAGCATATGTTGTTAACATGTTTTCATTTTGTAATTACAAATGGAAAACCTTCAAAATCAAAGTGTTTCATCAACTGGCACTACCTTAACAGCAATCGTTGCCCTAACTTCAAACACTACACTAGCATTAACCATTGCAAGATCTATTACGAATAATAAAGGTAAACAGCCTTAAGTCCTTACATCAAAGAAAATAAATATTGATGATAGAAAAAAATCACAAATTTAGGATCACTTTACAAAACTTGATAGTGATCCCAAAGCCCTTAGAGCTGAATGTAATTATTATGGAAATGATTATGCATGTCATACTATTATTAATTGCACAAGTAATATATTAAGTCATTTAAAAGTATGTAAAAAGTTCCTTTTTATGGTTGATAGGAAGTAAAAAGTTTTGGTATTAGAACCTAAGAAAGAGAAAGGTGAATCAAGAGATCGAAATGTAGGAACTCTAAAGGCAATAGGTCATAATTATGATGAATGCAAACAAACACTAGTATTGATGGTTATAATTGATGAGTGCCTTTTAATTTAATGGAGGGTCAGGGATTTAAATTATTTTTTAGGACCATACAACCTAGATTTGACATTTCTTCTTATTTCACTATTATAGAGATTGTTTAAAACTTTATATTGAAGAGAATGAAATATTAAGGACAGCTCTTAGGGGTCAATGAATGTGCTTAACAACATATACATAGACATCAATCTAAAATATTAACGATATGTTCTTAATAGCTCATTTGATTGATAACGTGTGGAATTTGCATAAATAGATTCTTAATTTTGTTAAGTTTTTAATCATATGGCTGAGATAATTTGTTAAGGTATTGAGAATTGTTTGTTAGGGTAGGGGATTGATAAACTTTTGACTATTACAACAGACAATGCAAGTTCTAACTGAAAAGGTAATGCCTCAACGTTATGACGTGAGGAAATCTTTATTTATAGAATCTGTACAATCATAGAAATGGAAAGCACATATACAGAATATGGAAAGCAAATATACAGAGTAAATGAATAGCTATAATTATGGAGTATCACTAATATCTTGGCCATAATTAGGGGAACCAGATTTGTCTCTAATATCCCCCCTCAATGTTGTCGTGGTGGAAAAAGGAAAAACACACAACTTGCCATGATCTAATAAGAACTGTAATTTGGCCACCTCTTTTGTGAAGACATTAGCTAGCTGGAGGTGTGAGGGGACAAAACAGAGACTAAGAGTCTTTCCTGCAACAAGTTCCCGAACAAAATGATAGTCAATATTAATATGTTTGGAGCGAGATTTGGTGACAGGGTTGGAAGCAATGAAAATGGAACTAGTGTTGTCACATAGCAATCTTGGCGAATAAGGGAGGGTGATATGTAGCTCACGAAGGAGTTGAAGCATCCAGGAAATTTCAGCAGCGACTATGGCTAAAGCACGGTATTCTGCTTCAGCACTTGAGCGAGCAACAATGGTTTGCTTCTTAGAGCACCATGAGATGAGACTTTGACCAAAGTAAACAGCATAGCCTGTGGTAGAGCGCCTGGTAACAGGACAACCAGCTCAGTCTGTATCGGAATAGCCAATCAAAGTGGAAGAAGAATGCTGTGAAAGTTGTAAGCCATAATGATAAGTGCCTTTGACATAGTGCAAAATACGCTTTAAAGCACAAAAGTGATACGTTGTAGGAGCATGCATATGTTGGCATATAGAATTAACATTGTAGGACAAATCAGGCCGGGTAAGAGTTAAGTATTGCAAAGCTCCTGCAAGCGACCGGAATTAAGTAGCATCACAGTGAAGAGTGCCAGATTCTGTGAGATGAGACCCAACCACTAAAGGAGTGGAAATCGGTTTGCAATCCACCATGTCGGCATGAGTCAAGAGATCAAGAGCATATTTTGCTTGACTCAGAAAAATTCCTTTGTCATTTCGAATGACCTCAATACCCAAAAAATAATGTAAGTCACTAAGATCCTTCATGGAAAATTCTTGGGCTAGACAATTGATGAGTGTACGAAGCATAAGCTGATTACTGCCGGTGATGATCATATCGTCTACATATAAGAGAAGATAAAGAACACCATGAGTACAATGATAAACAAATAATGATGAATTAGCATGACTTGCAAGAAAATCAAGGCCAAGCAAAAAATGACTGAAACGTTGTAACCATGCTCGAGGAGCCTGTTTCAGACCATAAAGAGCCCGTTGTAAGCAACAAACATGAGAGGGAAACTCACGATCAATATATCCAGGAGGTTGTTCCATGTAGACTTCCTTCTGAAGGAAACCATGCAAGAAAGCATTTTTAACATCAAGTTGACGAAGAGCCCAATTATGCATTGCAGCAAGTGTTAAGATAATTCTAACAGTGGCAGGGCGAACAACAGGGCTGAATGTTGCGTCAAAATCAATGCCATGTTTTTGGGAGAAACCCTGGGCCATAAGACGAGCTTTATGACGTTCTACAGAACCATCTGCCTGAAACTTCGTTTTGAAAATCCATCAACAACCAACAACATTATGATTATATGGACAAGGAACTAAACGCCATGTGTTATTCTGCTTGAGAGCAGCAATTTCATCATCCATAGCAGAAAGCCATTCAGGATGCTTGATGGCTGACTTAAAGCCACGAGGTTCCTTAATTGCAAGATGTGCCTGAAACCAAGATGGAGAAGACAAAGCAGATAATGAATGAATAGTGCGAGGCTTAACAATACCGTTCTTAGCATGAGTAACCATAGGGTGATTAATGGTTGGTGATGGACGAGACAAAGAAGAAGAAGAAGAAGGTATGATGTCCAAGGCTATCACCGAAGATGAGGGCGGTAAGAAATTTTCTGAAGGTGGTGAAGGAATGTGTGAATCAACACAAGGCACACAGGAGGTGGAGGCCAGGTGAGGAGCTGTTGATGACACTGATAAGGTACACTGGTTTCTTCGTGGTCTTGGATCAGATTACAAAATCTTTTCAACATCAATATTGTCACAGCTGCCGATGCCTTCCTTTGCCAATTTGATACCACAAGCTCTCAGCCATGAGCTTTTTTCTCAATCTCTTCATGGTGATTTATCTTCTCCGTCAACTTTTGTTGCACACCGAGGTTTTTCTTTCAATGCTGCTTCTAGTCGTCCAAAATCTGCCATCTCTTTATCCATTTCTGGAAATTTTTCTAGATCTTCGGTTGTTACCTGTCAGTGGTGTAATAAAGAGAGGCATACTGCTAAGAAGTGTCACAAACTTAACAGGTTATTAAAAAAAGCCAAATGAGACGGCTTACTCGATGCTTTTACTGCTACTTCTATTGATCCATCTGCTATTTCCATTGATCCATCTACTACTTCTGAATGGTATACTGATATTGGCGCTACTTCGCATATGAAAAATGATGTTAATGCACTTGACAATTCTGTTCCTTATACTGGTAATCAAAGGGTGTATGTTGGTAATGGTAATTCCATGTCTATTTCTCGTATTGGCAAAATCAATTCGATTATTGCTTCTCATCCTTTACCTTTATCAGATGTTCTCCTTGTACCTAGCATTACTAAGAATCTTTTGTCAATCAGCAAATTTACTCGTGAGAACAATTGCTTAGTCATTTTTTCTTCTTCTGGTTTTTTCATACAGGACTTAATAACAAGAAAGGTGATGGGAGTAGGTCGATGTAAGAACGGGCTTTATGTTCTTGATCTTGGCCATGCAACTTTTTTATCTAGTCTTTATACATGTAATCTTCATGCTTCATCCTTTATTTGGCATGCACGACTAGGGCATCCCTCTTTTCGTGTTGTTTCCTCTTTAAATAAACATGGTGCTATTTCAGTTTCTGATAATCGGTAAATTGATTTGAAACCTTGTTTTGGTTGTCAACTAGGCAAAAGTCATCGTTTACCATTCTCTAACTTTGATCAACAATGTAATTCTTTATTTGAACGGATACATTGTGATTTATGGGGTCCATCCCCGATCACTTCTCCATCTGGCCAAAAGTATTATTGTGTCTTAATTGATGAATTTTCACGTTTTAGTTGGTTTTATCCATTAAAACTTAAGTCTGATTTCTTTGACATATTTGTTCATTTTCATAAGTATGTCCAAACTCAATTTGACATTCAAATCAAATCTTTTCAATGTGATGGTGGTACTGAGTTTACAAATCACCGTTTTACCTTATTTCTTTATGCACATGGTATCATACAACGAATTGCTTGTCCTTATACACTGAATTAGAATGGCATTGTTGAAAGAAAGCATCGTCATATTACTAAAACAGGTCTTACCCTTATGTTTCATTCTAATATGCCTTTATATTTATGGGTTGACTCTTTTTCCACGGCTTGTTATCTCATCAATCGCCTCCCATCACCAGTTCTTGATGGTAAGTCTCCTTATAAAACTTTATATTCTCACCCTCCTTCTTATTCCATGCTTCGTACATTTGGTTGCCTCTGTTTTCCTTTTCTTCTTGATTACATGCCTCATAAATTATCTCCTAGGTCCCTACCTTGTGTTTTCATTGGCTATAGTCACCTTCACAAAGGTTTTCGTTGCTTGGATAAGAAAACTAATCGGTAATGCCTCAACGTTATGACGTGAGGAAATCTTTATTTATAGAATCTGTACAATCATAGAAATGGAAAGCACATATACAGAATATGGAAAGCAAATATACAGAGTAAATGAATAGCTATAATTATGGAGTATCACTGATATCTTGGTCATAATTAGGGGAACCAGATTTGTCTATAACACTAACAATATGACTATTTCATATTTAAAGAATGTGATGAAAGATTGGCCAACTAATATATTGTCAAATGAGCATTTGTATGTTAGATGTTATGCACACATTGTTAACCTCATTATGTGTGATGGCTTGAAAGAGATTAATATTACAATTGTTAAAATTTAAAATGTAATTAGGTTTGTGAGATCTTCACCTTCTAGGCAATTTGCATTTAAGAAGTGTGTAGAAAATTTGCATATATAGTGTAAGAAATCATTATGTTTGGATGTTGCCACTCGATAGAATTCAACTTATCTTATGTTAAAGCTGCTGAAAAATTTCAAAAGGTATTTGTAAGGTTAGGTGAAAGTGAACCTAGGTATATAACTTACTTTTTAGAGGTTGATTAAAAGGAGAATAAAAAAAATATTTTACATGGTTTGGAGGATTGGAAAAATGATAGAACTTTGGTGAAGTTCTTAAAGATTTTTCATATGGTTACATTAAGATTTTTTGGCTCATTACATATCACATCAAATTATTTCTTCAATGAATTGATTTACATGCACATAAACTTGTTGCAATTGTATAAAAGTAGAGATAATCTCTTAAGTGAAATGACGATGAAAATGATGTTAAAGTTTAAGAAGTATTAAGGTTGTGATGGAAATTAGAATTTTTTGTTGTATGTAGCTAATGTCTTAAATTCAAATTTCAAGTTGAAATATATAAAATTTTATTTTGGTGACTTGTATGATTATGACAAAGTATAATTGCTAACAAAGAAGATAAAAGATACTTTTGTGAGCTTATATGAGTTTTATTTGAAAGTTGATGAAGTGGTAAATGATAATAGGCATAAACAAGGTGTTAATGCTTTTGATGACACGGAGATAGATATTAACACTTTGGCTCG
>Ga0325403_1000427_pt1 | contig 28794 bp, 9 predicted proteins | sample PopdelMetagenome_19_FD_205665 | JGI IMG/M metagenome (GOLD analysis project Ga0325403, IMG submission 205665) | Populus deltoides microbial communities from Bellville, Georgia, United States - Xylem-PdKOR-R4 | ecosystem: Host-associated > Plants > Phyllosphere > Stem > Wood/Secondary xylem... | reverse complement strand
TGAACTGTTTGATCATATTCAATATAATTATTAATAATAATTCGGCACTAGTTATGATTGGGTTATGGGTTGGAGTGGGCACATGAGCCCACGAATCCGACCAATCGGTGCAACCTGTATATTGTTCACTTTTCATTAATATTATATTATAGCTTAAAAACCGTGGGTTTTTTTATTATTATTATAGAGGCAAGTACTGTTTACGAACATATAAATCATTATGGATGACATTATGTATTTGTTAAAAATTTATTTTTATTGTCAAAGTTTTTTTTTAGTGATTTTATCCTAATTAAAGATTAATTGATTGTGATTTGTTAGGAAAATACGGGGTTGAAAGAAGAGGGACTGGAATAAAAAAGACATCAAATATGAATGATGTACCATAAATTTTAGCAACAAATATATTCTGGTCTTCGAACTTCAACAATAACACAAATTATATAATTTTGGTAACTCAATATTTTTCAAATTCAATTTTGGTAAAAAAAATAAGTTTTGTTATTTTTCAGTTTCTAACTAGAGAAAGGAGAAAGAGAGAGACCACTAGATTTTGGTGATAGAGAGAGAAAAATAACATTGACATCGATTTAGATCACCAAAACGATAGATATTTATGTCAAATGGTTTTATCTAATGAAGAGAATTCATGTTAGGTGTTTGTTTGCCTTGAAAGTCCTTGAAAAAACAAATCTAAACTCGGTCTGGTTTTTTTTATTTCAAGTTGATTATGGTTTTTGGGGTTTTTTTTGTTATTTTTTGAGATTGTGGATAGATTTATCACGATTTTTAAGGTGTTTTCAGTAGAAAATAAGCAAAAAAAAGTTTTTGGGTAAAAAAATAAATCAGGTGATGTTTTGTTTAATTGTTTTTCAATTTTTTTTTGGAATGAATGACATGTTGACCACCCCAAATGCAACAAAAAAAACATAAGGGCTCAGTCGCCTTGAAAAAATAGGCCAAGCGGGCTGGCCTTCTTTTTTTTTCAAATAATTTTTTAATATATATTTTTAAATTTTTTTACTTTATTTGTATTTGTATTAATATCCATTTTCTCTTTTTTATTTGATTTAGGGAGTTTCCTTTAAACGACAATTATTTTTTCGTTATGCATTAAAATTTTGAAAAGGTTTTTTTTATTCATCTATATTTTTTTTATCTTTTATATAGATAAACTTTGTTTTGAAGAGGAGAAAAAAATTATTTGAAGATAATATTTTTTTTTATTTTATTCAATCAATTAATGTGTGTTTATATATATTATCATTTGATCGAATAAAAAAATTATTTTAATAAACAAATATAAGTCACCAAGAGTCAACTCTCATGTGGGATGATTTTAAACCAAAGTAAAGTAAGGAGTCGAGTCAAAAGTTTTCAAAGTTGATTTATTAGGCTGAGTTTAATAACAATACTAAATAATTTTTTTCTCTTTTAAAAAATACCATCTTTCATTTTTTTTCTTTCAATTAAGTTGTTTTTGTCCTTTTTTACTTATTTTATCTTTCAATATTTGGTTGATTTTAAATTAGTATTCATAATTTATTTTAATTTGTTTTCTATGATATTATACCAATTTAAAACAAACATCCCGAAACCAAAAATAACATTAACAAACAAAAATTATCTAAAAAAATAAATCCAAATATGTAAAACAACCAAACCTCATGACTCGGATGATGCTAATGAAGATAACCCAAAAAAGCCAAAACATGAAAAACAATGAGGATTAATTTCAAAGAGGACAAAATTTTGAAGGACAAGAACATAAAAATATTAAATGAAAAAAACAACCTTGTAAAAAGGCTTGAGCTAACTGGTGTTAACATTTTGAACTTATGGTTCAAGTTACGATATCGAGATAACCTGATAGGAAAAAAAGTAAAGAAAATCACAAATCCCATTTAAAAAAAAACTAATGTCGAATAATAAAATCAAAAAATAAAATAAATCCAAAGAAACATTAAAAAATTGCAAAATAATTTTTTTTTTCAACATTAAGATGGTGATGTATTAGATTGATCTTGATCAACTTGTTAAACCTATGATCCGTGTTGTGGACTCTATTAAGTTTAACATTTTTTTTAAAACCTAATTATACAATAAAAAAATATAAAGATTAATTAAAAATTTGAACATATCTTTAATTATAATTTGGTTGCACATTTTTTTTATAACTGTTTTTTTTAGAAAAATAAAAAATAAATCTTGATTAGCAACTCAAATATTAATTTTAAAAATGCGAAAATTATATTAAAAGAAGTTCATAGCGTTACTTACACTATTAAATTAAAAAATAAATCTTGATTAGCAACTTCAATATTAATTTTAAAAATGTGCAAATTATATTAAAAAATTCGGGCGTTACTCTCACTATCAAATTAGATTCAGATGATTTTTTTTAATTAGCATATTTTTTTAAATGACAAAATAACATAGCTTAAAAAAATCATGGAAATAGTGTAATTTGATAAGAAAATAAAAAAGAAAAAAATATATTAAAAAAATACCTAATGCAAAACTCTTTCTACTCAACACACGTAATAAAAAGCAGCATAAAAAAAAGTTAATTTCAATGCGAAACACCGAAGTCAAGTCTGGCTAGCTAGCGGACCAACATAAACAAGTAAACCAAGATTACAATAATAATAATAAAAAAAATCTATTAATTAATTTGCAATTTTCCTGTATCAACCAGAACTCAATCTAACAAAGTAAAAAAGGAAAAAAAGCTCTCTTTCCTCACTCAATCTCGCCTTATCCTGCGCACCAGCCGGCTTCCACCTCTCAGATCCTCCTGCTCTCCTACACACTCTCTCTGTACTCACCGATCAAGCATAGTAATCGTCAGTTATTTGTACGGATCCATCTGCTCAGCCTTTTTTATTTTTCATTTCTTTTTCATCATGCTTAATTACTAGAGTTTGCATGCGATTAATCTGCCGGTCATTTTCTGTTTGTAAATCGAAACCTTGAATTCAAGAATGTCTTGAATATTCTTCTAATCTTATTTTTTTTTTGTTTTTGTTTTTGGTACCATGTAGTAAATATTAGTATTTGATGTAAGGATTTTTATGCACTTTCGGAGTACAGTCAGTTACCTCTGTTTCATATGCCAGTTTCAATTACGAAAATTATTCTGAGGTTTTTTTGTGTTGAAAAGTTGGAGAAACTGGGAATTGTGGAATTTCAGTAATTTCATGGTATACCCACTTGCTTTTAATTTATTTTTTTATTTTTAAATCCAAATTGATCTCCTTTGTAGAGAATACTTGATCAGTTTTTGTGGAGTGTGGATAACAATCTTATGCGCTTGTGTTAATTCGTTCCCATGGTATCTAAAATGTGTTTTAATTTGAATTAACTCATTTCTCATGACATGGTTTAAATACAGTGGAATCTTATTGTTTTGAGCATATTATTTGTGTGATGATAACCATGTACAAGTTAGCTCTTCTGATCTATTTACCGTTCCATTTTTATTTGTTTCTGTGTATTTTTTGATGATCGTTGGTGTCGCAGAGTGGGATTTATAAAGGTTTTGAATCATGAGCTGCTTCGGTTGTTGTGAAGAAGATGACGTCCAGAAAGCTGCTGACAATGGAGGTCCATATGCAGTTAAAAGCTCAGCAGGTAATATCTGCCTGCCAAGAATTTAGAAGTGTTGTAGCAAGAGTAATTTATTTGAATTTAATGAACTTTGAAAGATTTTTATGGTGTAAAACACTCTATGGTTTCAATTAATAAATGTGCATTTTGTTCTTTTTTTATAAATTGTTTTAGTGAGAAGTTTACTCTTTTATTTTTGAATTCAGGTATCATTATTGATTCTATTTACTGATTTGAATTTGACCAAGCAGGCCATGTCGGAAATTATCATGCATCAGAAACAGCTCCCAGGGGACCTCAGGCTGTTAAAATCCAGCCTATTGAAGTCCCTGCAATATCAGTGGATGAACTAAAGGAAGTTACAGTTAACTTTGGGACAGATTCTTTGATAGGAGAAGGATCATATGGAAGAGTATATTATGGTGTTCTTAAAAGTGAGCAGGCTGCAGCAATAAAAAAATTAGATGCCAGCAAACAACCTGATGATGAATTCTTAGCCCAGGTTTCTTTGAAATCCCAAATTGTTGCATCTTCCATTTCAGTTATAACTTTGGAGTTACATATCAAATGTTTGTATGACTTCAACAGGTCTCCATGGTTTCAAGGTTGAAGCATGAAAATTTCGTACAATTGCTTGGGTATTGTGTAGATGGAGGTTCCCGCGTACTCGCATATGAATTTGCTTCTAACGGATCTCTTCATGATATTCTTCATGGTATTTTTTATCAAGCCTTTAAGTTTCAATTCTTCTGATATGAAAGTTTAATAGTTCGTTTCATTTGTGCAAATACTTCAACTTTTTTCTGATACTGACCTGTTTTATATGCTTAGAGCTGGAGGATTTTTTAATCCCTTTAGAATCCATAATTGATCATGGTTCTCCTTCTTTTTGAGTGCTGTTCTATGTAATCAGAGAAAAGAGCTACCATTTATCATTGCAAAATCATATGACATGGCATCTTTATTTGATATGGATGGACTCTTTAGCCATGTGAACTTGTTTTCATTTGATTTTTCATGCCTAAAAAATCTTTGGGTGGTAGACACATATTGCATTGCAAATGTTCCTGGTTTCAAAACCTAGCAATAAAAACCTTGGCTATTAAAAAAAGGGTCCAGTGGAAATCCATCAGCATTTGCTTGCTTGAAATTTTAATAGATGTCAAAACACCAACATTAAATGATTTTTAACGGAAGTATTTCTACCTTGGAGTTGAGTGTTTACAATGCTTTTATAAGATTTCAAATACTCACATGTATTCTTTGGCTCTTACATCGAAATTGGTTATTATTTGCTATGCTTTTATGAAAGTGCAAACACTTACATTTATTCTTTGGCTCTAACAACAAAATACTGGCTCATATTTCTTGCATGATTAATGTTTTAGTTGTCAACGTTAATCAGGGAGGAAAGGTGTTAAAGGAGCACAACCTGGTCCTGTCCTTACATGGCCACAGCGTGTAAAAATTGCTGTTGGTGCTGCAAAAGGGCTTGAATACTTGCATGAGAAGGCTGATCCTCGCATCATTCATCGTGACATTAAGTCCAGCAATGTTCTTATTTTCGATGATGATGTTGCAAAAATTGCCGACTTTGATTTGTCAAATCAAGCTCCTGATATGGCAGCACGTCTTCATTCCACTCGAGTTCTGGGAACATTTGGTTATCATGCTCCCGAGTAAGCTAGTGGTTGATTATTTATGGTTATGTTATTTTCGCATCTTTGTTTTACCATGTCAAAAGCTGTTTTGGTATTCTAATATGTGGTTATGAGGAACCTAAAGGACCAAGCTGCTTATTAGATCCCTATCTGAGATTTTTACTTGATGATTTAGTTTCCCTTTTGGAACTTAAAATTGAGTAATGCTCCATTGCTTGCTAGAAAAAGAAAAAAAAAACTTGTATGTTTCTGATAACTGTGCTTAGTTGAAAGCTTGTAAATTGTAGTTACAATTTGATTTCCTCGTGTCCTTCCCTGCTATCAACTTAAACATTAGTTTATTTGCTAAGATAACCCGCTTTCAAAATCTTGATGTGAGAGCGCAAGGCTTGATTGCTGTGCATTGACCATCTTTGTGGCTGGCAGATATGCAATGACTGGACAATTGAATGCAAAGAGTGATGTGTACAGTTTTGGTGTTGTCCTGCTTGAGCTTCTGACTGGGAGGAAACCTGTTGATCACACTTTACCACGTGGACAGCAGAGTCTAGTGACATGGGTACCAATCACTATTTGTTCTCTTGGCTAGCACTTATTCTCTACTTTCAAGCTTTTGAAACCTGTATGTTTCTTCTTCTCTTCATCCTGGCTGACTACTGAGTTTTTTCATGTGTCAGGCTACACCAAAACTCAGTGAGGACAAGGTTAAGCAGTGTGTTGATGCAAGATTACAAGGAGAGTGCCCACTCAAGGCAGTTGCAAAGGTATTTACTTCACCCGTCTAAAATTACTTTGTGAATCAAATAAAAGGACACTTCTATAATTTAAAAATCAGCTCGTCAATTTGTTCAATTGTCTCCAAAACTGCCATGAGAAACTATTTGCATCCTATTCAAATGGGGCTTTGCATTGCTACGTGATTCATGTGGCCTTCATGAGGTGGAAATCTTCACGGCATATATAAGGTGCTGGGCTCAGGTGTCTATAAGTGCTACCTTTAAACTCTGTGTGTCTTCATTACAGATGGCTGCTGTTGCTGCCTTGTGTGTGCAATACGAAGCTGATTTCCGGCCAAACATGAGCATTGTGGTTAAAGCTCTCCAGCCCCTGCTAAATGCCCGGCCAGGACCTGCTGGAGAATCAGTAGGCATGTAATTCTTTCTCCACACCCTCAGTGTATGATAGTGCATGTAAAAGCGCGCATCCATATGCAAGCGTAATATATCAAGGTTTTGTTACTTGCGTATGTAGCAAAACATTTGGACACCTTTCCCTGTGCTCCCATTATTTGACATGCATTTGATTTTTTTTTTCATGTGTGAAGCTGCCCATCTTGTCATATGATTTACCTCCTTTTTTTTGCTTTCCCAGTTAGTCATATTATATCCTCTCTTACTCTTAAAGTTGTTACATGTTTACTAGTTCCTTTTTTTTATACCATCTCTTAGATGTGAAGTAAGAGGATATTCTTATCCAGCGTGTAAATGAGATTGTTTACGTGAAAATATGCCTCGGCAGAAGTCAAAACAATTGAAGTTATTTGGGCTAGGTTTAATTTGTATTTTGACTCCATACGGGCTGAGTTGTCGGAGCCTTGATGTTTCTGGGTTTTCATTATATGGGCATCTCCTTTTCTTACTCACCTTTTCCCCTTCTATTTTGTGACGGGTCTATCTCAGAGGTAAAACCGTAGAAAGAAATGGTTGAGGATAGGCTCGGAAATAAACAGAAAGTGGGTGTATAAACTGGGCACCCATAATTTAGTCTCAGCAGAGACCACGGGCATCGCTGCTTCAGGAAATACAGCTACTGTTGTACCTCCTCTCAAGTAAAAATGGGATTTACCATGAAAAAACAAGATAATTATCTGCCACATAAACTTTGGAGTTCAAAAAGGTGGTTTTACCGAAAATATCCCAATGAAAGTGGAGAGTAAAGAATAGTGCCACACTAGCTTTGGTGTTTGCGTTTCGCGGTGGGGTTGGATTTTTATTTTATTTTATGTATAAAATAATGTTTGGGTACTGAAATTAGGTAAGAAAAAGATAAAAAAAACTGGTTATAACAAATCTGTAACCACATTAATTAGAATCGAGTCTAACTCGTGATATTTTGTTAAATTTGTAATCAAGATCATGTGATTGGAATTACTCGATAAAAAAATAAAGAGAATTATAAATTTTTTTTTAAAACAATTGTGTTAATTTTTCAAACCCATGATCCGAGTCATGACTAGCACTTAATATGAATAAACTATGAAGTTAAATTCTTAATCAATCATGAAAAGATAAAATTGAAAAAAAAAATTTAATTATACAAAAATATTTTAAAAAATAACAGTTAAAAGAATGAGGATTAAAATTAAAATTAAAATACAAATTAAATTTTATATTTAATTGAAGTGTAAAATTAAAAAAAATTAATTTAGTAAAATGACAAAAACAAATAAAAATAAAGATCAAAATTGACATAAAAATAAAAAACAATATTGTAATTAAATGGTGAAATTAAAAAGAATAATAACTTTTACAAAATAGCCAAGAAAAAAAATAAAGATCAAATTAGAAAACATAATACTATCAATTTGAATTGAAAGATGAAATTAAAAACAATAAAACATTTACAAAAAAGCTAGGGCAACAAATTAGAAATCTAAAAAATAAGGACAAATTCAGAGAATATAATATTTGATAAATTATGATTTAAGGATGAAATTAAAAACAAATAAAATTTTTACAAGATCAAAAATGATAAATCAAAAGAACAAGAATTGAAGTTGAAATACCAAGAATCAAGAGGCTATGCTGTAATTTTTAAAGGAGGAGAAAGAGAAAAGAGGAAAAAAAAGGCCTACTGGCTAAACATGCCGCACCAACAAGAACAAAACACGATGGAAGGACATTTTTGGATGCTTGGAGGTGCCACACCTGCCCCTAGATGTGCCCCACACGAGCGGTTTTTTGTTTTTGTTTTTATTTAGCTAAATACTAAAGTATTTTTAAGCTGATTTTCTAATTAAAAAAACAATCATGAAAAATAAAAAAACTCCCCTTAACCCCATGCTTAATTTATGTTTGATTTTAATGTTATTTTCATCGTTTTACCGTGTATTTTAATTGTTTGTTATTTTTGTATTTAATCAAGTATCAAATTGTCCCTCAGGTTAAATTATAATAATAAAAAATCATTGTGAAAATAAAAAATACTCCTTGATGTCATGTTTAATGTTTTTTTTTCTTCAAAAAATATTTTAATAATTTGATTATGCAATTAAGATGAGAAATTATTTATCCATTATTTTTTTTTATGTATTTTAAGGCTAAAGAAATAACTATCGATAAGTTTTTTTTAAAGAGAAGGTGTGTATTATAGTTAATGAGAGAGGAGGGTTGCTTTTGTCGAGGGAAATAATAAAAGGCTAGATTTTATTTCATAACATCTTAAGTTACAACAATTTAAAATTATGATATTTTATAAATGTAATAGGTATAAACTTTGTTATTATATTAATTTTTTGAGATTGTGCTATTCTGCTAGTTTTTTTATGTGAATAATATTTTTTTTGAAATCAAAGGTTATCAACATCCACATGCAAAATTAATTGTGAAACTCCATCGATTACTCTAAGGGAAAAAATGCACAATAAAGGTTTCTTTTTTGGTGATTCATGATTATTGTAACATATACTAAAAGGGATTAGTGTTTTACCGTGGACTGCACTATGCAGTTCACAGTAAAACACTAATCCCTTTAGGTTTTTTTTTTAAGTTGTCTTATTTTTTAGCTGTTTTTTTTATGCATTTCGGGATTTTTTTGCTTTATTTTATTTTATTTTTTTTCTGTTTAATTTAGTTTATTAATGTTAATTTTTTTTATTTAGTTATCACACTTTCATGACATGTTTTCTGGATTTAACAGGCTAACCTGGTTTGACAAGTTAACCCATAAATTTTTTTTTGCTTTTTAATTAATTTTTTTCATTTAATTTAGTTTGTTAATGTTAATTTTTTTTCTATTTAGTTATCAGACTTTTATGACACATATCCCGAGTTTCACGGGTTAACCTGGTTTCACGGGTGAACCCAGTTAATTATGGGTTGACCTGTCAATTTTTTTTGTTTTTTTATTTTCATAATTTTTTTTGTTTAATTTAGTTTGTTAATGTTAATTTTTTTTATTTGATTATCAGACTTTCATGACACAGATCCTGGGTTTAACGGGTTAACATGGTTTGACGAGTTAACCCAGATTTTTTTTATTTTTAATTAATTTTTTTCGTTTAGTTCAGTTTGTTAATTTTTAATTTTTCTTATTTAGTTACCAGATATTCATGACACGGATCCCGGGTTTAACGGGTTAACCTGGTTTGACGAGTTAACCTGAATTTTTTTTTTGCCTTTTTTTTCTTTTTAATTATTTTTTTTGGTTTAGTTTAGTTTGTTAATGTTAAATTTCTTTCTATTTAGTTTTTTTTCTTATAGGTTTTTTTTTTCTTTTATTTTTTCTTTTTAATTAATTTTATTTAATTAATTTAGTTTATTAATATTAATTTTTTTTAAGTAGTTCTCGGCTGATGCCTTTAGTTTTTTTTTGTTTTATGCCTTTTTTTGTTTTTAATTAATTTTCTTCGTTTAATTTAAATTGTTAATGTTAAATTTTTTCTATTTAGTTATCAAACTTTCATGACACGGATTCCAGATTTGACAGGCTAACCTGGTTTGACGAGTTAGCCCAGTTAATTCTGGGTTAACCCATTAATTTGTTTTTTTCTTTTTAATTATCAAACTTTCACGATGCGATTTAAGATATGATAGGTTACCTGATTTGAAGAGTTAACCTAGTTAATTCATATTTGTTTTTCTTTTTATTCATTAGTTTTTTTCTTCATATTGTTTTTTTTTCTTTATTTTTTTTTATTTTTAACTAATCTATTTAATTATCACACTTTTATGACACAACCTTGCAGCCAGACCCATGTCCAATGCTATTGGGTCTGGTATTGCAGTTCAGACACTTTTATGTTAACGGTTAATCCAAGTTTAATGTTATTATTAATATTATAAATATTACTCTTGGATCAGGCGTTGCAACCAAATCTAAGACTCTTGGGTATAACTTTACAAAAAAAACCTAACACTTTTAGATCTTGGTTTTTTTTGAAATGCAAAGAATAAGTGACCCAAAAAATAACTTTTGGGTCATTTTTCATGTTCTATTACATGCTTTATTTTACTAGTTTAACAAACCTTATAATTTATTTAGACAAGAATTTTAGGATGTATCCATTAACAGAAGACATTTTTTTTTTCTTTTTTAGTATTTGTTTTCCTTTTCATTTATCCTTTTTCTAATGAAAATTAAAAAAAAATTGTTCATTTGTTAAAACAAAAATAATTGTTTTCACCAAAAAATAAGAAATACATTAAGATTACAGCTATTTTCATAAGAAAATCAAAACTATAATTTATAATAGTCATCTTAATATATTTGTATTGTAGAATATTAATTTTATTTCATTCAAGTTAAAAGTTAAGATGAAAAATATATTGTTAACTAAAAAAGAAATATTTATATTATGTTTATAATAAAAATTAATTATGAAAATATATAAAAATTAATTTTAAAATTTTACTTTGCTAAATTGTATATAAAAGAAAAAAAAAAGATTGTACTGCTCATGTTTTTTCTTCATTTAAAAAACACGAAAAATAAAAAAAAATATGTTTTCCATACTCGGAATAAATTTGAAAAAGTGTAAAACTAGTTTTTTATTTTTCTGGATAGAAAAATATTGCTTTTGAACAGTAATTTAGGTTTTCTTTTTGACTAGTTTTTCAAGAAAATTAGAGTTTTACTCTATTTTTGAATAGCTCCTTAGCCCTTGACTTTGCCAACATTCTCCCAAATGTCTTTAATTTTGTTTTTCTTACAATTTCGTTTTATTATAAAATTGAGTATATAAATAGATTTATCATAGCTTAGCAGAGAACAATGTCTTGCACATCAACATGTATTTGAAGGAACTTCGTCACATTTATATCGAAATTAAAGCTTGAGTATCTTTGTAATTGAGACTATTCGAATATAAAGTCTGAATAAGGCTTGCTGATCTTGGCGAGCACTGTGTCGGTTCATATTGAACAGTACTTCGTAAATATACACTTCAGCGAAACACACGTCGCTGAAAACATTGTCTTTTTACCTGGAATTATTTGTAATCATAAATCATAATCCTATGGAGCATTGGGAATCCCTGTTCAAATTTCTGAAAGGATACTTTTCATTGTTCCTTTATCCGAGTTGAGCTTCGTTTCGGTTTCTCCTCCTTTATTTTGTATTACTGGTCAAATGATCAATGATACACTACTTCCTGGAATTCTAGACTATGCCATGCATGGGACCTCGCTCTGCTTTTCGGGAGCCCTGAGAAGCAAAACAATCAAAGATTGATGTGACCACATACTCCAGACAGAAAGCTTCTGGCTAGAAAATTGGCAATCCTTTGGGTTGACACTGGAAATCACGAGGTGGCATTTAACCTCCCCAGTCCAGCTGTTCCCGGAGTAAAAAAAAAGGGATCTGAATCAGAGCACGATTACTTCTTCCACCGTGTGCTCTTGGCACTCCAGTCTTCACAACTTGAGCACAGGTAGCTAAACAAGACAGATCATGTTTGATAGAGGAATAATTAAAAAGAGAAGGAAAGAAAACGAACTTGCAAATAAGTTTAAAAGCAAAGTTACCTGAAGCTGAACCTTCTCCTTTTGCACCTGCGGTAGCCATAAAATGAAACTCTTAATAACAACTCAGTCTCATTGGTTGTCAGCTGTTTAGCTAATCAACCGCTTCATAATCTTCGGAACAAGGCTATTAAAGCATGAATTGTGGTTTGCAAACTCATCCGAAGGGCATGGTCCAATAAGACACTCTAACTGAATGATCCCCAACAAAAAAGCTCAAGGGCATTCATTTGATTTTTAAAGCAAATGGAATTTCATTTCCAATGTTTGGGTAAATCTTTTTTCAGGAACTAGACCCCCAACCATCAATATGAATCTGTAGTTTTAGTACCAGAGGCATTCACTCATATTACTAAAATAAACAAAAGAACAAGAGTTAAAAAAATACGTGCATGTCAAATGAGAATAGGCAGAAGTGCATCATTGACAAGTGGACCTATACTGTCAACAACATCAAAATACCAAATTCAGAACATACTTACCAAGCAAATAAGAGTTAAAAAAACAAATCAAACAAACCAATTTGATTGAACGATGGAGACAATAAAAACAGGTTCGATAGGCAGATCAGCTATTGTGAGGAAGAAATAAAAGATAGAAATCAGCATAGGGAAAGACAACCTGGAAATGAGACCCGCATCAATTAGGACTCTATGAAGACCTTGACAATCACACAACGCATAACAAAATACAATATGACAAAACATTGGTCTATGATGATACTGATTCACTTAGCAAACTATTAAATGTGCATCTCACTGCTTACTCCAGGTTTGATGAGCCACATACATATTAACTAATCTGTCAAATCATCATCAAGAAAATCAAGACCGTCATCTTCTGTGGTAACTCCTCCGGCAGCTGGAATAACATCCAAAGGCTCAAGTACCCCCCCTGCCAATGTCACCATATCTGCAGGTCTCTTTTCTTGATGGTCATTCTCATCCATTACGTCTCCATCAAATTGTTCCATCTCATTATAAAGGATCTCCTAAAACAGGATGAGAGGTTTCAGCAAGTTCTCAAGCATTCCGTGAAGAATCAAGGCAGTGTGCAAAATAAAAGAAAAAAAAGAACTTTTGGAGAAAAAGTAGATATAATTCGAGGGACCTCGTCTTCTTGCATGGGTTGTTTGTCTGACTCCACAAGCCAGTCATCCAGTATGTTTTCTGTAATTAAGTTGTCAAATGAGATCACATCACCAGGCTTTCTTCCTTGTTGTCGTTCTCTTAGTCGCAAATTGTAATGGACATAGGTAAGCTCATTCCATCTCTTCCTAGACACACTACTATGCCTTTTACTGTGAACTTGATCATATATACTCCACGTGTGTTCACATACAAGAGATGAGCATGTCTGGCTTAGCATGCGAATGGCAATTCGTTGAAGCTCCAAGCAATTTATCCCATGTTGCTGCCACCATGCAGCTAATAAGAAATTGACAAGTGTATGCGTTTAGATCACTCCTTGATTTTGCATAATAATACAAGAGAAATCACACTAGAGAATTCAATTTATGCTTAATTAAGATGCACGGCATCTCAGCCAACATTACCTGGATTGAGCTCCATTCTAGTACTTATAGCCAAATCAGTTCCAAAATCCGCTTTGGCAGACACAAAATCAGGTATCTGCTTCGGTCACACAACAGAAGATCAACAAAATTAAGAATACATAACAAAACTAAAATTGATGAAAATGAAAAAAACAGTTTTGGCTGCATTTTGTGGCATCATTTAATGCAGCACAAATTAACGGAAGCCCAACCTTCAGACACCAAGTAACTAAACAAATATAGCTCTAACATTAGTCCAGTCCTAAAAAATGATACAACAACCGAAAAGAAAAAAGAAAAGGCACATTACCTGCATGGATGCAGAAACTCTTTTCCCAGTGTCAGCTTCTAATCGAACAATGCATTCATTTAGACCACGAATAACCTCAGGATTCTATGACAAATAAATGAAATAAGGACAAGATGGAATGGCAATAAGCTTAAAACTAAAAGGGATGTAGTTAACATAGCTCATACCAATAGGAAATCAGGACGATAGCGGTAAGATGGATTAAGAAAGTAAGCAGCCACATAAAGAGGGTGGTGAAACAAGGAGCTCCATTGGTTTTCTATCACGCTCCAGAAAGGTCCATATTTTCGTGCATCATCCCCATGAATAGCTTTAATTGCATGTTTAGCTCTACACATGTCATTATATACATGTGCTATTGATTGGGTTTCATCACTATCTATCTTCTGAAGAACAAGTGCAACTGGTTCTAAAGATTTTATCACATACTGTGTCTTTTTCCAGAATGTGGAATTTAAGACAATTTTTTCGACTTCTCTACCATCATCTGATTTGGTAAATCGAGAGGATATCCATTTATTTGATTGGAACATTCTCTTAAGACCCACCCTTTGGTCCAAAAAACTTTGTAAAGTGAAGAATGTAGTGCCATATTTAGTAACAGCTGGCCTGAGAAGTTCCTGTCCCTTTGTGAACTCTTTCTTCATATAATTCAACAACCAAGTATTGTTGTAAATGAACCTTGTAACTCTTTTAGCTTTATCTACGCACTCTCCTACCCATTTTATATTCAAAAAATCCTCTACCATTTGATCAATGCAATGGATAGCACATGGTGTCCAAAATAAATTTCTCCTTTTCTCTTCTAGCATCTTCCCAGCGGCCTTAAAACTGGCAGTGTTCTTAGTGATTACCTGTGATGGAAGCAAGAAGAAACACAGCTAATTAGGCATCCATTTATGAGTACATTTGAAACAGTGCAACAAGAGAAATATTAGAAAGAGATGTTTAACTACCTGAACAACATTTTCCTCACCAATCTCTTCCACCACCTTGTCCAACAACTTGAAAAGGCTGGCGGCATCTTCTATTATATCAGTGGCATCAACAGAAGAAACAAAATATACACCTCGGGGACAACAGACCAAAAGGTTTATTGATGTCCTACCCTGGAGATCATTCCAACTATCAGCCACAATAGAACAACCAGTAATCATCCAAGATGCCTTAAATTCTTCTTGATACTCTTTAATGGTAGTGATCTCATCCTGAAGAAATCGACCAGATATCAGTCGGCTGGAAGGACCTTGCAGACCTGGCCCATACTGGCCAACCAACTCCAGCATTTTGTGGAAATATGGGGAATTTGCTGCATTTGAAGGCAATCCTGCATGATAAAAGAATTTGCAGATGGCAGAGATCACTTCCTTTCGAGCTTTCTTCTCAAAACCCATCTTTGCTTTTGTTTGCCTGTAGTGTGATGATGTTTGGCTTTTAAGAGACTTCAAAAACACTGAATCCAATCTTGATCTTTTCATTGGTGGTTCAGCACCATTGCTGCTGCTACCAGGGGACCTCCCCTTGATGTTATTTCTGATGTCATTGTCAGAAAATTTATCATCAATGACCAGCAAATCTTTACTTGAATATTGCAACAGCCCTCCCTCATGTTCCTCCTCTTCCTCCTCGTTGTCTGAGTTGGTATAGAAAGTGGATATATCTTTAGATTCAAGTTTCCGATTCCTTCTTCCAGTACGGTGCCATTTCATGTTCTCCTTGATTCTAAGGTACACTTCCTCAGGTGCCTTGTCACAGTAGGCAACTTCCCCAGGGATCCTAGCCAGATGTTGTTTAAATCGGTTTATGCCTCCACTAATAATTTTTTCACAGTAGTTGCACTTCACCCTTTTCTTCTTTTCATCTTGAGCAACACAGTGTTCCCAGCCCGGGTCCACATATCCTAAGGATCGAAGAGAAGCAAACCTTATAACCAAGTTCTTGTCACCCACCACCCTTTTGCCTTTTTGTTTGTAACTACAAGAAGCTTCTTCCATGTCATCATATTCATTAGAGTGGAAAGCTAAAGATGGCTGTTCATATTCAGTTTGCCTTCGTTTTCGACCTGAACGGCATCCTTCCAGGTTTTTTCTCATATTGAAGCATACTTCCTCAGGAACCTTAACACAGTGAGTAACTTCACCAGACATTCTAGCTAAATGTTGCTTCAACCTGAATATTCCACCACTGACTATTTTCCCACAGTAGTTGCATTTGACCTTCTTCTTTCTTTCATCTTGAGCAATGCCATGCTCCCATCCAGGATCAATATATCCTGAGGACCGAAGTGGAGCCATTTCTTCAAACATTTGGCAATCAGCACTGCAGCAGCAGCTTATATCCTTGACTGTTATATTCAAAGAAGCATTAAAATAAACAAACAGCCATAAGAAATGAAACATTTATTACCAGCAATTTAAATTGTTGAGCAACTGAAAATTTACTTGGAGGGGGGGGGGGGGGGAGCACCAGAGAAAGGAGCATTCCCAACTCAGAAACAATAATATTGCAACAAAAGAGATATACACTGTATAATAAAATCATCTCCTGATATGCTCATGGGATTGGTACTTCTAGTTTACTGGCAAATGTTGAAAAAGGATGTGCAAATCTGTAAAACCCTCCATATTATCACTGGTCTTTTTGTAACATTAAAAAGGACGAAGAAAAAAAGATCCGGCTAGGATAAAATGAGCATGGCTGAACAAATTATTATCCCAGAGACAAACTAGGTTAACCAAATGGGTGATGAATCTGGTGGTAGAACACAAATTAGGGACTTCAACTTGATATGAATTTCAGTCTTAAAACAAACTAAAACAAAATCCTTAACACCAACAACGAAAATTTCACATATTCTGCCAGATTTGTATAGAATTCCATGTGAAAGATATGACACTAGCTAAAATACCAACACCAGCTACATCTACAGAAAAAAAAAAAATAAAGCAAAAGAAGATAGAATAGGCAATTCTGACTTCTGAGTTTCATGAATAGCATGCAGCAAGAAAATAGGAATGAAATTCAGTAATAGAATAAATTACCTTGTTATTACCCTGTAAATCCTTTCTCCAGAGTCTCCTGCTGCATGTACGTCAAAACCTAGTTGACTTGTGTTTCTTCCTCAAAAGTCAAAACCATAAAATGGGTCTTTCAGATAACCCTGTGCTAGTTACCAAAAATACAGTAACCAGTGAGTTGAGAACCCAAAGAGCAAGCAATGAACATTAAAACAAAAAAGTCAAACAGCGAATTTACTACAACAAGGTGGTCTCAGCAGGCATACAGAAAAACACAGCATGAAACGACACATAGTATTTCTCGAAGTTTCTTTTCAAAGTCAATCAATATCTCAAATATCAAATACAGATATGCAAAAATCATGAGAATAATAATGCAGGTACATCCACTTCCACTAAATTTTCTAGCCAATTTTTCAGAGCTTGCAAACCATGATTTATGTTTTTCGATATATCTCATAATACAAAAGGATACAAGAATTACCAGTCTGCAAGCAAGTGTACTTCTGAAATCTGCAGGAAATGCAAAAAAAAAAAAAAAAGCAGTCAGAACCAAGAAGAGAATTAAGAACAAAGATTACCTGGCACGATATGTACATGCACAGAAACTAAAGACTTGATGACATTATTTTACAAAAAGAAAAATAAAAAAAGGAAGGTCTATGAATTCTTAATTACCAACTTGAACTTGGACGCGGCACCGGGCTTTTCATAAAGAGGAAAGAGGTCAGGATGAGATTCCCATACTTTCTTTCTGTATGCAGCTTTAACCTAACACATAAGAAGAGCACACACACAAAAATAAAATGTTAATTTGACAACAAGAAGCGATGAATGAAGAAAACAAAGCGAAATCGCCCAAAGAGCTTAGCTTAAAAACCAGCAATCGAACATCAAAGAAAGTTCAATTGTTGATTATGTATTCAAACCCTAGAATTAGCAATTTTCTTAATTAATTAGTAGAGCTCATAAGAAAATATAGCAGCTTATGGATTCGGAAGAGAAACAATTAAGGGATTAGGTGCGGTGTTAAAATAAGAAATTGAAGGGGAGAGAGAGAGATTTGACCTGAGAGAGAGTGGGGCGGGAATTGGGGGGGAAGCCTATCGAGACCCTCTCCTCATCGCCCTGCATTTCTTTCTGTAATAATCTCCTTTTTGGGGGGCTGTTGTTGGTCTTTGCTGCTTCTTTTCTTTCTTATTGAAAAGGGTTTATCTCTCTCCTTTTCTCAAAATAAATTAATAAATAAAAACAAATTAATTTCCTTTTATTTTATATCTAGGAATTTAGTTTTCTTTCGATAATTTGTAGCCGTATTTCTTTTTTGCTGTCATGTAAGTGGCAAAATTATATACAGGCTACCTCTGCAGGACAGGTGTTTGGCTCTTAATTGAGGATGAAAATATAGAGGGCATGGGAGTTGTCTATTAGGATGCGCGGTGACATGACCACGAAGCATGTGTGTGTTTGACCTTTTTTGTTGGACTTTTCTCTCTTCTGACGTCATGTTTTGAATGTAAATTTAATACCATAGCCGAGGCCTAGGCCCAGGAACAGTTCATTGCTCTAATCCGAACGAACGGGTTGGTCATGGGCTCTCACAAGCCTGTCTTGCTTACCAAAGGAATGGAGGTTACGTTTAGCGAAGGAGACGGTGTGTTGTGAGACCAAAAAAAAATTCAAGTGCAGTTTGGTGTTTGTTTATGCAAGCACGGCAGCGGGCGCCGAGGGTGCTGTGGAACATCTTATTCTTTGCGGCTTAGGAAGGCGTAGGAAGCCGAGACAGAGCGCGTCACTCACCTCATTTCACCTCCTGCTTCCAGAGAAAGACTCGCTAATCACTACTAGTACAGAATGAGAAGAATTCATGGAGGAGGAGGGGTAGGGTTTAAGTGGAGCTTCAATTTGTTAAAGCAGAAGCTTATCCAATCGGGGCGGAACACAAATCATTGGAATCGAACATCCTTTCTCCAATCCCCAATTCCCAAATATTTTTCTCGCTATTACTCCACTGGTCCGTCCTTTTCTTTCTTTCTCTTTCCTTTTTCTTTTTAAAATCTGAAAGAAAGATTATGATTTTTTTTTTATTTTTCTTTTGGGCATCAAAGCAGAATCGCAACTGCAGTTGTCCCCGAACCTAATTAAAATAATGGAACAAAGACTATCCGCTATTGAACACAGGAGTGCTTGTCTTGAGAATTTCATGAACCAGGTCATTTGATTTATGTTTCTTTTCTTTTCTTTTCTTTTCTTGTTCAAAAAAGAACACTGCATTTATTGTTGTCAAATGATGTCTTTGTATTTTGATTGAAGACAGCCAGAAGCCTCACCTACAGAATTTTCGAGGGCAAATAAAGAGCTTCGGAAACTCAGGGGTTCAATGGAACTTATAACCTACCTCAGGACCAAGCAGAAGGTACTGTTTACACAATCTCTCGGCTATCATGGAGAATGCTCTTATTGGAACAGAAACATAATTTTATGTCTTCTTGTCTTATCGTTTTTGCTTTTCAGCAATAACTAGAGGAACCAAACATATCATCCTCAAATCTTGTGTTTAAAGTAATATCGTTTTAGTTGCTTAGGGTGCTTCAAGTTTCAACCATTAGAGTCCAAAGTCCCGAAAAAAGGCATGCTTTTGCAATTTTTCTCAAATAAGTTAAGTACGCAACCAAAACTAGTCACCAAAAGATGCCGGTCATTTCAAGTAAGTTTATGTCTCACTAAACATCAGGAGAAGAGAAAACAATGGGTATGCTAATCAGTAAGATTAACAAAGTAGCAATCAATACAAGAACCACCAATTGGAAATCTGCCTTGTTTTTTTAATTGGATATGGGCCTCGCTTGCTTCAAACATGTTGTACTGGTTACTTTGGGGGACAAGACATTGTATGTATGAGGTTTGCTTTTTTCACTTTCTAGGAGATTGATGGTTTGAGATCACTGATGACTGAATGCCCAGAAGATAAAGACATGCTTGATATGGCAAACGAGGAATTGAGCCAGGCCATGGAAGAAGAGAAAAGACTGCAGAATTTGCTGCTGAAGTCATTGCTTCCCAGGGATGATGCTGATGAGAGGGACTGCATTTTGGAGGTGAGAGCAGGTAACAATACATCTATAGATAGCATTAGAAGCGATATTTCACTTACACCTATGGTTTTGGTGTCAGAACCGTTAAGCAGTTTTTCTGCATTTCTCCATCTGTTCTATTTATACTCTCTTGAATCTGACAAGTTTTAATCAGGATCTGGAGGGGAAGAGGCTTCTTTATTTGCGATGGATATATTCAAAATGTAAGATGTTGGAACATGTTAGTATTGTAACTATTTATGATTCCCAAGTCCTCTTTTGAGAACAGAGACCTTGTTTAAATTATAACAGGTATGAGAGATTCTCTCAGAATAACGGTTGGAAATTTGAAGTGGTATACATAACAGAATCTGATTTGAAAGGATATAAGGTATGCTTCCTTCCTTTGTTGAATGATCTGTGTTTGTCTTGTATCCATTCCAGCTCATTTTTTTTCTGCAGAGGATTTCAGTTTTGAATATCACATTTTAAGGGGAGTTCATCTTGTGGCTGTCTGACAGATATCACTTCTGCTTCTGCTTGGCAGGAAGCTAGTGCAGCAATCTCAGGAGCTGATGTCTTTGGGAAACTCAAATTTGAGAGTGGAATTCACAGAGTTCAGGTCTCATTACTACTGTCCAATAAACTATGAATGACTTGTAACATAAGTGACAGATGGTTTGCTTTTGGCAGCGTGTTCCAGTGACAGAGAAGTTGGGTCGTGTTCACACTAGTGCTGTGTCTGTTGCTATCCTTCCTCAAGCTGATGAGGTGCTAAATCTGTAAATGATATCCTGCAATATGTTATTTGGAAGATTTTGAAAATTTATCACCTGAGGCTGGTTTGTTAGCATCTAAGCATTTATAAGGAAGAGCAATGTGGTCATCATAATGGCCACAATTACTGCCTATTCATGGTCTTTGGTCATTATTGTAATTGGAAGTATACATCTCGTTTTTGCCCTCTCATTGATCTTTTTTTATTTTTCAGTTCCAATATGATTGGATTTTGGACTTCTTTTGATTTATTGTTTTTGGGGCTTCTGCAGGTGGACCTTCAGTTGAGGAATGAAGATCTGAGAATTGACACGTATAGATCTGGTGGTTCTGGCGGTCAGCATGCAAATACCACCAATAGTGCTGTTAGAATAACTCATCTTCCAACCGGGATAACGGTTTCCATACAAGATGAACGATCCCAGCATATGGTAAAGGATTTTCATTGATTACTACTGTTTTGGTTTCTGAGTGTTTCGGATCTTTGGGTCGCAACTGGCCTCCTCATTACATTTATTTGAGACAATCTTTACTTAAGCTTGCAGATGTATTGCATACTCGTTTCCTAATTTAACAGTAGATTCTTCAGGCCACCAATGGTAATTTGATTAAATGGAGGGGTGGATGATCTGGTTTTTGAACCACAAATAGCATACAAATGGATGCTTTGAGCATCCAATCATTAAAAGTTACCTTGGATCTGGCACTCGACCAGCATTCTCAAACACACTCCATTGTCAATTTCTGCCTTTTAATTTTTTCTTTTCAGGATCTATTGGAAGGATGAATTATGGGTTGTATCTATTTCAAACCACTCACTAAGTTGCTAATGTATCAGTGCTTTTAATAATGGCTCGTTCTGTTTCTGCTATTTTTCCAAGCAATGAAGCAACAAGCATATGATTTTAACTGTCAACGGTTCACTTATTATATTGCTGCTTTCTGGCTCTTCATAGAATAAATCAAAAGCCCTCAAAGTGCTATGTGCAAAGCTGTATGAAATGGAAAGGTCAAGACTTCATATGAGTAGATCAAGACTTCGATCAGAGCAGGTTTAGAACAACTATGAGATAACTTGTTTGCTAGGTTTCTGTCTTTTTTTCTCTAGTGATTTGGAAATCTTATGCATTGTTGAACAGATTGGTAGTGGAGACAGATCTGAACGCATCAGAACATACAACTTTCCTCAAGGACGTGTCACTGATCATCGTGTTGGCATCACTCATCATTCAATAAATGATGTGATGCAGGGCGAGAGTCTGGATGTCTTCATTGATGCTCTTCTTCTACAGCAGGAAATGGATGCAATTGCATCATTTGGTTCTATTGAGTGAAGTTGGCCAAACCCTGGACGCTGGACCTCCTTTTGTTGGTGTTATTTCGTGGGGAGTCTTCGCCGAATTGGTGCTGAGCCCCTAATTGGTTGCGGTAGACTCGTTATTTATCCCATATTTCAGTGCTGAGCCCCTAATTGGTGTATTTTATTTTTTTATAATAAATTTATGATTTTTTAGAGAAGTGAGAGATGAAGTCATTATTTTATGTTGCTCGAAACTGATTGTATCTTTCAGCGCTTTCATCGTGCATTGCACTATCACGTCATGTATCTCGATTTTTTTTCACTTCTGAATCTGAACTATGAACAGTAAATCCTTGCTGGTATTCTTGTGGACCTTGTCCTACCTTGTGTTGCTCTTAATTCCCCCCTTCGTAGTTTGGCAAACCATCTGGAAATTCTTGATCTCTTGTAAATGAAAAATAAGTTATTGATCGTATCTACACCCATCAAATATCGTCCAGGAAAAGCTTGCTTCGACGATGTCTTTCTACAAATGAAAAAACCACGACATTCCTAGACGGAGCTCTTTTTTTTTTTTTTTTTTCTTGTGCGTGTCGTACCCTTGCAATGCTCAAAGGAAAATGAAGGGGAGGTGTATATTCTTTCATGGGCCGTTACTCCAATCCTAGCCCATGACTAGGTTCTGTATCGTGTTTTCCTTCTTGTAGGTTGTTCAATTTCTGTAAGAGTTCATGTGGGATTCATTGTGTCAGCAATGGATGACTGACATGATGGGAGCAGTTGTTGACAGAAAATATTCCTTCTTCCTTGCCGGTCGTTCAAAACGACAAGCTCAATCAGGGCTGCTACTTAGGCGGGCAGAATTTATGATCTCCAGGCGATAATCCTTACCCCACCAACCTACTTGCTTCAAGGATAGACAACGCTAAAAGGTCATCCTCTCTTCCAGTCAGGAGAAGGAATGTAATTATAGTGCACCCGACAGGCAAGTGGATGATAAAATTGATGGTTCTTAATCTTATCTCGAACCCCAAAGAACATTAGAAGATAACAAATCATGATTTGTTGTATCTCAAAAGAAAAAACCAAAGGTTAGGACCTTTGAGAAGCCAAACCCATAGGATGAAAATTGCCATACAAGTGGGGTATGGTGTGCATATTCTCTCTGCCTTTTTGGCTGATATCAACTCTTTTCTTGTAAAGTTCGCCAATCTTGACCTAGAAAAGTAAGAAAAACAATATAGGCTCTCTTATTCATGGTTGTGATATCTCAATTCGCTTGTAAGTCCCTTGATTAAGAAATGTATATGTTGCCTCTTGCAGAAAAGACGATGGAATATATAAAGCCATAAGCAAAGCCCAGAGATATGGTGCAAATCCCTTGGGGTCCAAGCTGTCAAGACTGAAGGAGACAAGCGAACATACCTATCATAAAAAAGCTATGAGCTACCTCATCCTAGGAACCGTAGTTACTTACAGAGAGAAATAAGAAAAGAAGTGGGGGGAGGGGGGGGGGGGTCTGGTTTAGGTGGTCTACTTACCCCATTTCCATTGAAAGAATAATCGTAAAAATACCATTTCCTCTTCTTTCATTTTTTTTTACCATATTTAAGACTCATTCTCTTACAGTCAACTAGCATTTCTCTCTTCCCACGTTAAAAGTCCATGAAAATGACCCAGTTGTTAGTTGTGATTGCTTGGAAATGTAGAAAAGAAATCAGCTGACATGCAATCCTAACCACAAAAGTCTCTTTCTTTACTTGCAAGGTTGAAATCTTGAACTTGTGAACGTGCCGGTTGGCTTGAGATGAAATCTGTCCGTTCATTTCCACTACTGGTAATTGGATTTGATATCTAATTAATAAAAAAGATTTCTATGTGATACAATATCTAACAACAATAAGAATCCAATGCTAAAAAAATAATTAATCAGATTCTATTTCTGGGTGTTGCAAGAAATGGTTAATGAAGTATCAAGCTTTGTCGTTTTTTGATTATTGGTATCCTGATTTGTACCGTAAGGATTAGTATTGTTTTCTTCCATTGTTGAGTTTATTACCCAATTGCTTACGCGTAGAGCTGGACTTAATTAGCAGGGCCATTTGTCTCTGATACAAAAAAATTGACCCTCTCCTATAAAAACAAAAAGAGAAGATTTTGCAGTTCATAACAAGCATATCTGACACAACTCCAGAAACTGAAGGGGAGTTAGAATCTGAAAACAGAATCAAACAAGCTACCAGAGAAAATTCTGTCAAACTTCTTCGATGAATACTATAATGTGAATGACCAACTGGGTCTTCCTTATTTTCCTGAAAAGTTCAAGCAGGTGTCGGGAGTGACCAGAACTAAAAGGGGGATTGGATTGGATTGGATTGGATTGTTTTGGTTTGGTTTGGTTTGCTTACCTGTGTGATCTGGTGATATGGATGATTTTCCAAAAGTTATGTATGGGTGGAGCTGGGAAGAAAACAAGCTGTTTGAGATGGCTTTGGCTGTGGTTGATGAAGAAGACCCAGATAGATGGAAGGTGGTTGCAGCCATGGTTGGTGGGAAGAAGAGTGAAGAGGATGTGCAGAAACATTATGTGATCCTTTTAGAGGACTTGCAGGGTATAGAGTCCGGTAAATTGGATCATAAACTTGTCGGAGAAGCTCAGCCTTGTGTTCAAGTTGACTGCACTGAATCTGTATGTTGGACTGATGAAGATCACAAGTATGTAGTAATCTTTACTTGTTGAATTGAATCTCTTTAGCTTACTTTGCTTGCTTTGTTTTATATTTTTTTTCCTCTCTTCCCTTCTCTTTTGATCTGTGTTGCCATGTCTTCAAAATTAAAATATTCTGGTTCCCATTGGATGCTCCGTGCCTGTTATAGATAGTCAGAACGGCTTCATTTAATTCTTCTAAAAAGATTTTTCTTCATATCCAATTATAGGGTCTGAAGTCAGTAAAATGCATTCTACTCACCGGATAAGAGTAATCTTACTACCGGACATTCGATAAAATTTCTTGCTGTTAGCAGGCGCCTGATTATTATCTTGGGATTTCTAATTCATTTTCTATTCAGAATTTCATTTTTAATCGGTTGGTCAACCATGTGAATCCAATATTGCTAGTCTGATCAATAAGGGGCGGATTACAGAGAAAATGTTGTGGTCATTCCACTGCTTTCTACCAAGGGTTCTTTGGTCAGCAAACTCCTCCAGAAAAATGCATCAGGTTCTTGCCTTTTGTTGTCTGAAGGAAGTGATTTCAGGTTGATGCATTTTTATTCCCAGTCTCATGAAAAAGATAATACAGTTCATTTTTGTGGAGGGTTCTCAAATGTAATCCACTGTTCCTCACTCATCGTATGGCAAGCCTTGAGGAAACTAGGTCTAAAACCCCTTGTAGTAATAAAGAAATTAAGCATAGAAAGCACAAGGGAAATCAACATCTATGTCTATCATTTTAGCTTCAATTAGTTATGTTATGTAGCGGTGACTGGCTGCTATCATGGTTTATTTTATATCTTTATTCCTGGATATGTCAAAAATTCTCCTTACCAGTAGCTTTTTGAGTTCCAGAGAAGATTTTTGTTCCTTTGGAATTTGGGTTAAATGTCATATTTCTTCCGTTAAATCCCTGAACTTTACTGTATCTTTGATTCCAGGTTGCTGGTACAACTGGACATAAATTGATTGCTCGTACTCAGGAAGATTGCAAGCCAAGAACATAATTGATGATGGTAGGAGTATTAATTCTTAAACTTTATACGTAGTTTGGAGTAAGCTACCACTTATATTCTACTTTGTAAAGCAGAAGTTTCCACCTAAAAGTGGATCAGAAGTACTGTTGATCTTCCAATCTGTAGGTGAAAGATGGATCGGAGATCTTCCTTTTATCTCTTTTTTTCCTCCCACCTTTTTTGAATTCTAAGTCTTAGATAGTGTTAAGAAACTCGTTAAATTTGTATCTCTAAAAATTTAAATTTTATTTTTGTTTAAAATTATTATTTTTTATGTATTTTTTATTATTTTGATAAGCAAATTTTAAAAAAAATTATTAAAAAAAAATTATTTTAATATATTTCCAAATAAAAACACTTCAAAAAACAACCACCACCACATCTCTTAACCAACATCAATCAAGGGTTCCACTGGGTTCGTCGTTTGCAGCGTCTTACCAGTAGTCTGGTGTTCAATATTTCACAATTGTCCAGAACCATCTTTGAAATATCTCGTTTTGACCAAACTCAGGCATGAGATCAAGATGTCTGACATCAGAAATGGTTTTTTGGATTCTACAATACCACACCAAGTTTTGTCCATCACCATGTCTAGTTTACGAAGAAAGCGAGACACTTGTGAAATAATATACTACTTGGGTCCCAAAAACCGAATGGTCAGCATCCCTGCATTTCCCACAGCACAATGTTACGTTGAAGAAGCACACCATGAGAGCATGGAAGTTGTAGCTTGGCCATCGATTTTGGGATGCGAGAAGGGTCTCTAACCTTTTTCTGTTTTGGAGTTTTTGGGTTATATACCATGGAAAAAACTACAAGAATTTGAAGAAAGAAAGGAATTGAACTGACTTTTGTTCAGAAAATTTCACAGACAGTGCCATGAAAATCTTCATGTAATATCTCCATGAAAAACTCGCCATGACATTTTACTTTCTCCATGTGATCTCCATCCATGGTTAAAAGAACTTCCTTGTCCAGTTACAGTGTGATCTCTTTATAGACAACGTTGCTTAATATAAAAGATAATCTCCATCTGGGGCTAAGACAACATCTAGTCCAAGTACAACAATGTGTCTATACGAGCATAAAAAAGATATTTGTTCAAATAGAATGGTGAACACAAGCTTAGAAATTTCTTAGAAAAAATTCGGTAATAAATAAACATGAAATATCCAAGTTCATTGACCCGCTTTTTTTAAAATGTAAAATTAAAATAGCAAGATTCTCAACAACTCACAATATAATTTGAATTTAAAAAAATTTAAAATGATAAAACACTTTGTAAAAATCAAATCAAAACTAACTAATTAATTATACAAAAACCAAAATGAAACGTATTAAAATAAATCAAATACTTAAAAAAAATTAATATGATATCTTTTTAAAAAAAATTAAGATGACAATATGTTTGATTGATCCGAGCTTTACGGTTAAATTTGTGAAGCTCGTGATTTGGGTTATGAAAAAACACTAGATTTAATAATTTTTTAAATCTAAATATAGGATAAAAAAAGCTAAAGAATGAAATTAGAAGAAAAAACACTAGAGGAAAAAAAAATTGTAAGATAACTTTGTTTATGAAAAATCAATTGACACGATGAAAAGTGAAATTGCTCGAGTTAATTTAAGTTAATAATGAAACTGTGAAAATCATGTAAAAATCTTTTTTTAATAATTTAATCACAAGAAAAAAAATGAAACACATGGTGAATATAAAGTTTTATATGAAAATTTAGTTCACGATAACTAAACGAATTGATTGTCTATTAACTAAAAAAGATCCAAACTTGAATTTTTAGTTTGGAATTCAAAGTTGCCTCCTATATTTTCTTTTTATTTATCTTTGATTCTCTATTTTTTAAATTCAACTCTTTCTTTACTAAAAAAAGAAGCAATTGGATATTAATTTGGGTCTAAATGGTGCAATTAAGTTAAGAAAATGTTTAAGGATCAAAATTGAAATTAGAGGTGATCAAAATTAGAGAGTGTATAGTAAAAAATGCACATTAAAATAGTCTCACCTCTTAACTATCTTTATAATTATAATTTAATTTTTTATGAAATAAAAAAAATCAAACGAAAGCTCATATTTTTTAAATATTCATACATCCTTTAAATATGACCCATGAGGTCCTAGGCTGGTTTTCTTGATGGACCTTGCCTTGTCTTTTGTGCTGAGACCTGACGATGAATGGGACAAGCCCTGGGCTTGATGTTGGGCTCGATATTAGGCCCATTATTGTGTGTTCAATCTAGGCCCTAAAATGAGGGTGTTAAGTCTGAACTCTCATCAATAGCCCCAAGTCTGTGTCTTTGATGAAGAAAAACTGTCTTCCATCCTAAACACTACGACAAAATCAAGTACAGGAAATCTCAAAGGCCAGCGCATCCGAGCTCGACAAGAAGGCAAAAGGTTTATGTAACAATGCCATTTAAGGCCCCAGATAGTCGTAGCAAAATAGGAAATTACAATCCTCTGGAGGCAATAAAAAGTAAAATACTGGTGCCTTTTCAATTTGATTTTCTTCAAGGAGGGGACTCGATATAACAGACAATATCAAAATCAAGATGGAGGTTAAAAGGAAGCTGTTCCTGTACAGCGAAGTTGATTCTAAGCTTGTGTAATGTCTAAACAAAGATCTCAATTGCTATCGATCAATGCCTCATCTGGTAGCATTTTGATCTATAATGTTACAAAGATCTCTCTTGAGCTTCATGCTCAATGGAGCTGCCTGCAATGGAAGTTCGTCCCTGAAAAAATTGTTCCAACTGCAGCAACTATGTTCATATCCTCACGGGGCATAAGTTTTCCTTGGCCAAAGATAACAGCAATCTTACATTCTCTTAATGATTCGAGTACATGATATTCAACTTCATCTGTCTAAAAGTGAGATTTTGATCTCATCATTGGTTTATGGTTCGGAGGTGAACAAAGAATAGTTGTGCAAATCTGTCCACATACAGCTAGTGATGATTTGTTGGTATGTGATCTGGGAAACGAAAATAGCAACTCCACTGAATA
>Ga0325403_1000424_pt1 | contig 28850 bp, 16 predicted proteins | sample PopdelMetagenome_19_FD_205665 | JGI IMG/M metagenome (GOLD analysis project Ga0325403, IMG submission 205665) | Populus deltoides microbial communities from Bellville, Georgia, United States - Xylem-PdKOR-R4 | ecosystem: Host-associated > Plants > Phyllosphere > Stem > Wood/Secondary xylem... | reverse complement strand
AAAATCAAAACAATTTCAGAATGAATCATCATGAGAGTAGGATGTATTTGATACCAGGTTTGAGAGCTTTTCAAACTTGTATTGTGTTGATTATTAATGAATTTTCTCCTTGCTTTTGATGTAAGCAGATATAGCTTAATCCAACAAAATACTTAGTTGTATAATCTTTATATTGTTTGTTGCGGTTTTCTTCTTTATATTTATATATGCAGTCCTAGCTCTCTAATAGGATAATTTGAAGTAGTGGGTAATAGCATGCAGTTGATTTAAACAATTATTTTGAGATTGGAAGGATTCAATATATATCCTCGATTGTTATTTGAAAGTTTAGACTTTTTTTTATTGATTTAAAAGGTACAAGTGCTCTATATTCTATTTAATGAATATTGTTTTTTTTTTTTTAGGATGGATGGATGAGATCAATTTAATTGGATGGTGTATGCCAAATTCTTGTTAGAAAACCTACTCAGGAACAAGAGAATGTTATCATGATTTGAATTGAATCCCGATTAAAGAATACATCAATGAGTAGTTAGTTTAATAAGTTTAATAAATTGTTTTATTTATTTATATGTAAACTGGTAAAAAATCATTTTTCTTGAAAAATGAAGGAAAAACCCCTTTGTTATTTGTTAAATGAGATCTAAATATTAATTTTTTTTCATGATTTTTGATGAACCATTTTTTTTAAGGATGGATGGATTAGATCAATTTAATTGCTGGTTGGTGTATGCCAAATTCTTGTTAGTTTTTTTTTTAACATCGATTTAATTAGATGTTAACAAAACATCTTATATCATATTATAAATTGAAGCTAATAAGATTTTCATAGAACTTTGTTTTGATGCAACATTGTTGTTCTTCATCATAATTAACAAGGAAAAAAAATTATAAATGTCGTTGATCTTTAAAAATACAACTAATTTCTTAGTCTAGCTTTGGAAATTTAAAAATAAAAGATTTAAATGGTATAAAGCTGGCATCTCATTTTTTTGTTGGAGACATTGTTGGTGATGTGAGTTTAATTAGGGAAATTGTTAAGCTATATCCAACCATCTAGTAGGTGGTCTAGTGATAAGAGTTTGGAATCAAGGGGTTTACTTTCCCTATGGTTTCAAGTTCAAGCCCTGTGATTGCTAATATGGTTGTTAATTTCAGAGTTTATGAAATTAGTTGAGATATACGCAAGCTGATCTGAACACTCACATTAATTAAAAAAAAATTATAACCCGTACCAGTTTATAGAAAACTTTCCTTCCTAGTTTGATAATAAGGCTGAAGAATGCTTTTATTGAAACCAACTTCTTGTGAGTGTGATATCCTTGTTAATGGTAAATCATTAATATATTTTCAAGATGTATTTTTCATACAGCTAGAAGGTAAGAAACTCATGTAAGCTACTGTTCAGATTAATATCATTAATTAGTTCTTAAATTTTAAATTTCATGTTAATTACTAGTTCCTAAACAAATTGTCTGGTTTAACTTAGTTCATCACCAAATCAAATTAAATTTTTGTATGATTACTAACAGAATATTAATGTGCTAGTCATGAGATTTTTATTTTAGAAACTGAAGGCATTTTAACCAATATTTCAAGAGGTTTTCTTATTTGATTTAACAATGATTTTTTAGTCTCACACGTAACGTACTAGCACGTGACATGTTCCATTAGCGATATATATGATTCCTCCAAATTTGATTTGATAGTAGATTAAATCAAATAAAATAACTTGTTTAAGGATTAATGACACTTCATAAACTAATGATACCTCAACCAATAATAGTTAAGGGGAATTTCTTAGCTCTTTGCCCTTTATAAGACGATATATAAGAGACGCTCAAAAAAATTGATTCACTTTTCTTTGAATTTTGAAGCATTAATTCAAAAGGGAGTTTTCATGTTAAGGTGGTGTTTGTTATGAGGTTAGAATTAGGAGGTGAATTAATTATTACTGAAATAATTATTACAAGAGTAGCCTTTAAGAGTGTACAATTTAGTTTTTAAAGTTATTTGTTACATTGATATATTTAGGTATTATTTAGTTATTGTATTGAAACATAAATTAAAATAGAAGAGGAGAAGACAACTAGGACAAGATACATTTAGTTGTAGAATCCAAGATAAAAATGAGTTTGAAAAAACTCCCTCCTCTCTCTCTCACTCTCACACACACACTTTTAAGAGTGTAATTGTATTAAAAGTTTAATTTTCATTTCATAAAATTAATATGAAAAAGTCAATTGCTGACAATAATTAATAAATTATTTTATACAATTTAATAATTTATAACAATTTAAAAAATGAAGAATTAATTAGAGTAAATTAATTAATCAAAGAGTGATTTTTATTAAAAGTATTATAAGAAATGTTTTACCCAATAACTAAGTTTTTTTAAATTATAAAAGAAAATGAATATCATTATGAAAAAGTTAATATGATAAGTAAAGCATACATAATATTGAGAGATGTAAATTGATCATTTTCTCAATGAAATTAAATTTAATGATGAAGTAATGTTGAATGATAACAAAAAAACATGCATCTATGATGAAATTATTATCTTTCATTTTCAATTGTGTTAGATTTTAACTTTGTGCTAATATTGCCAATATTTTATTTGACATGTTTGTTTAATTAGTTATTTTATTATTAAATATATTCGGAGAAATAATTTAATAACCGAGTAAATCATAATTCAATTATATTATCTTTTTAGTAATAAATTATCTTATTTTAAGAATTATATTTTTCAAAATGATTACTGTTATAATCTATTTTTTGATTTTTCCTCAAAATTATCATTTTCTTTTAAAATTAAAAAAAATAGAAAAATACTAACAACTTGGCAAGAACATTCTGAGAAGGGTTTCAGATAAATGGTGGAACTAAACTGCAATTTTAGACAGAAGTGGAAGCCTGATTGTACCTTGTTGTACCCAAGATTGAAAAACAATGTATATTCAAGGTCAAACTAAATTTGACTAGACTTTTAAGTTAAGTTTGAGGACTTAATTAGACTTTTAATAGACTAATTTGATTTAATCATGGGTCCAATTAAAAGTTTAATTGAGTTTAATAGTTAATTTAGGTCAAATTAAAAGATTTAATTAAATGCAAGGACTTAATTAGACTTTTAATAGGTTAAACTAATTTTATTAAATGAATAATTAAATTTGAAAGCTTAATCAGAGCTTAATTGAGAAGATTGAGATTTTAAAGGACTAGTTTAATTTTTTTTTAAAAGCTCAATTAGTTGAAATCAGGAATAAAAAAATCAAAGTTTAAGGATCAATTATGGGCCAAAATAAAAAAATTCAAGATCAATGATCTTTTTGCAAAAAACACGTGAATTTAGGGACCAAATTCGATTAAAAACAAAGGTGAAATTGAAAAAATTAAAAGTTCAAAGGTCAATTAACAACCAAATTAAAGAAATTCAAAATCAAAGATCTTTACGCAAAAGACCCGCGCATTCAGGGACCAAATTTGATTGAAAACACGGGTGAAATTGAAGAGATTAAAAGTTTGAAGCTCAATTGAGAACAAAATTGAAGATATCCAAATCCAAGGACCAAGATGTAAAACACTTTGGAATCAGAAATCATATGGATTTAATTTAATTTAACTTCAATTTGATTTTACCTATCCTTTCTCGAGGACGAGTGTCATCACCCAATTTTGGGTGATTCCCCAAAATTCATTTTTTTTTTCAAAATAAAAAAAATCAAAATCAAAAAAATAAAATAAAGGCTGGCAGTGCAGAGAAAGCTGACCAAGAAAGGCTGCAAAAATAGGCGAAAATCAAACTCCAATTTTTGAAGAAAATTCAAGGCCTAATTATACCCCATTATGCCCAAGAATGGAGAAAAATGCAAATTCAAGGTCAAATTGAATTATTATTGGACGAATTTGCCTAAAAATTAAGTCCAATGACATAATTACATTTTTAATAGGCCAATTTGATTTAATCATGGGCCAAATTAAATTTTAATTATGTTTAAGAATTAATTTGAGTCCAATTGAAGGATTTAATTAAGTGCAAGGACTTAATTATACTTTAAATGGGTCAAATTAATTTTATTTGGGGCTTAATTGGTGAAAAATTAAGTTTGGGAGCCTAATTTGGGCTTAATTGAGAAGATTGGAATTTTAAGAGACCCAATTTAATTTTTACCAAGTGAATTGATTGAAATCGGGGGCTAAACACAAAACTTGAGGGACTAATTTTGAAGCCCGAAAAACTATTTTGCCTATAAATAGCCTTCAATTTCAGCTAAGCGGGGGGGCAATTTTGACAACATCAGGAAAAAATACAAAAAATACCTAACCCTAAACCCATTTTTTTCTCTAGAGTCGCCGCCCCCGGTTGAGAATTTTCTTCCCCTTTCACAGCCGCTGCACCACTCCAACCGGCGCTCAATTTCCTTTCATTTTCCAATCGGTTCCACCATTCCCTTCCCTGGCCAAAAGACAGCAGCACAGCCAAGGCCACACCCACATCAACCTCCTACAGAGCAGCCGTCCCAACTCAGCCCTCATTTTCCTGTGGCCTTTGAACCACAACAGCTTCTTTTCCCTCTCAGTTGCAGGAACAAGAGACGAACTGAGTGGAGACCCAGCTCCCTCCTCACTTCGCCTCAGCAGCAGCGTCTCCTCATCACAGCGGCGCCGTCTCTAGCTCCTTCCCCCTCTTGACAGCCAGAGCACATCCAACATCTCCCTTCCCCACACACGGCCAAGCTGGCCATTACAGCTCAAACAACCCGTCTTCTCCTCCAAAAACAAAGACTAGCCACTCCACGTGCAGCAGCACCGTCTCCCTCCAACAGAGCTCATCACAGTGGCGTCGTCTCCAGCTCCTCCCCCAGCGGTGGCAGCAGCAGCAGCAGCGCCCACAGGCGCGGAGCAGTCTGCCTTCTCCCTCCGGTGGCGCCTGCAAATTCAGCCTCTTCTCCTCTAGCGAGCACCATAACAGCAGCGAAGGAAGACCATCAACGCCGGCCTCCAGCGAGCACTACAACAGCAACAGCTCCTCCCCACAACAGCCGGCCACGACAGCTTCCCCTCCAATCTTCATGCCCGGCCACAGATCCACCATCAGCCAGCAGCGCCGCCCGAAGCAGAGGAGGAGATGAAATCCATAGCAGCAGACCCGAACGGGACAGATCCGGGAGAAGAACCCGAGAGCAGAACAGAAAAAATAAAGAACAACTAAAACCGATTGCTTTGTGTGTGTTTTTCTTGCTTTTGCAGGTGACGGTGACTCTCACCGCCGGCGGAGGAAGACAGGGAAGAAGAAGACGTTCCTGATCTACTGATTTTTGGCCTCCATCAGCGGCGGCGCGTGAGACCACGCGCCGCAGGAACGGTGGCACGTTGGAACACGCGCCGCCAGCTGTTCCTGCCTCCAATTCCTGTGCAGAAGGGTTCCCTTGCAATTTTAGACTGTTTGAGGACTGTTTTGTAAAGTTTGAATTATTTGATGTAATTTTTATTTATTTTTTTGAATATTATAATTTGTATTGTGGATGTAAAAAGAAAAGAGAAAGAAAAAAACAACAAAAAAAAAAGAAAAACAAAAAGAAAAAAAAAAGAGAAACAAAAATGTATGTTTGTATTTATTTCAGGGATTTTTTATGATGAGACGACAAAAGAATAAAGAAGAATTTAATATTTTGATTGGATCACGGTGTAGAAGTACAAACTTGTACGGAAGTTATATTTCTAAAATCTGATGAAAAGACAAAATTTTTTAAACTTCTTTAACACATCACAACCACGAAGCAGCTTACCTCAGGTGGGGTGCTAATACCTTCCCTAACCACAACCAGTCCCTTACCCGGGAATCTCTGACAAGACCAGTTAACCTGGGTTTCCTAGTAACCCTCAATTAAATACTAGGTGGATTCCAAACAAAATCAATTCCAATAACAGAGAGAAAAACCGCCATCGCTAGGAAGCGGACGCTGCGCGGGGTTTTCCGACGTGCGACAACGAGCAAGAGCTAAGTATGGGGGTTTTTGATGCAACCATATTATTTGATAGTTTCACCTACATTCAACTAGAGGTTTGCCTATGTTTTATATATAAAATGCCTTGATATTATTTGTTTTATGTTTTGAAGGCACTTTTGGATAAAAGATACAAAAATGAGTAAATTGGAGATAATTGGCAGACTTGACCTTCAGTCGATGTTTTGTGATGAGCGTAAGCTCTAGAGTTTGAAATGAAGTGATTCTAGTGGAATTAAAAAGCTATCATCCATACCTTTCTAGACATCTAAGGCAAGAAAATAAAATAAGGAAGAGCATGGAAATCGCAGCCTTCAAAGTCAAATCTCACAATCTTCCAATGTTGACCTTTGACATTCTAACTTGAATATCTAGAGCTACAGAAGTCCACTTGATGCAAACTAAATTTTGTTGGATTCCTGACTCAAAGTTATATAAATGCTCCAAATTTCAGCAAAAAAAAAAAATGTCATATGAGGGAGATATGATTTTCCAAAGATGACAACTGAATTCTGCCAGCAAACAAGTTTCGTGAAGAAACAAGTTCAAATTATATTCCGAAGCATCTAAACCAATATCCAAGTTTTTATTTCAGAAATTTAGCTCCTTTAAGTCGAAGATTGAAGATTTCATGCAAGGCTATTTCTCCTTTTTTAGGAAAATAATTATTGAAGTACTTAAATGTAAACAATCTACTTAAGAGAGGATTATTTTGTAAAATAGAGATTAGGGTTTCCTAGGATATAAAAAGAATGAGAGAAGAGAAGGGGGGCAGCCAGCCAAGAGGAGAAAAACGCCCCCCTTCTCTAAGAAACTCGAAATTATGCATTCGTCCTTCTTTTTGATTAGTTGTTCAACAAACATGTAAGGCTAAACACTTTTCGTAGTTGCAAGGACACGGAAACCTTCAGATTTCAAGAACTGTGAGATGTATTTTACATTTTCTTTTCAGTCTATATGATGAATATGTTTGTTTTCCTATGCTTATTTTTTCTATGATTGTTTATTTTAATTGCTAGAGCGGACTCTAAGTTATTATTGTAGACAATTTATTGCTAAGTTTGATATCAAAACTAGAGTTGTGGTATATGAACTTGTGAAGCAACCGAGTTTATTAATTGTGGCGGATCTACATTATTAATCTTATGGAGAACATTCAATCAAATCAAATATAGACTGTGGACAGTTATGTTTTCTTGATTAATCAACTTATCTAGTTCTTAACGCTGCCATTGAATTAAATTACTAGTGCGGACACTGTGGTTGTTTGATGGTTAGGGTTAGTTATATGGCAGATCCGTTAACTAACCAATGTTAAGAAGAGATAAATATTCAGAATATAAATTGATGTTTCGTCTCCATGATCAGTTCTGATTTCTGTAAGTGGATGTGTGCTTGCAACAAGGTTTGTTCTCTTGATAATTTTCTGATTTTATTAAATTTTGTTTGATAGTTTTCTATTTTCTTTTGCTTTAGCCTAGATAACGTCCAAACCCCCCCAAATTGCATATCATCTAGCGTAAAAATCTTACTTGAATCTTCCTCGTGGGATCGACCTTTTGCTTGCTCTATACTATCTTGTGTGTTGTGTTTAAAACTATGGTAATTAATTTGACATCGCAACATGTAGCTGTAGTTGAGCATATGGAGTAAGGGATAATGAATGGTAAAATTTCCATACCCATTGAGCAAAAGGGTTTCAGAAGGGAGAAGAAGGATGTTGATCACATTAAAGTTGGCTATAAAGGCAAGAAAAACCATTTCCAAAACTATAACACCATATCCCTCTCATCCCAGATTGCCAATGTCAACTTTAATTCTCTATTTCCTACCAAAAAACCTGAGACTCAAGATAATTGAGTCAAAAACCAAACCAAAATTTTGCCAAGGAAAAATTATCAAAGAATCCAAGAACAATTGCCTTCACTAAAATTACCCTTGAATGAGATGTACTAAAAACTATTGAGCATTGAACAGGTGGATCCAATACCGCTCACTCTGCTACAGTCACCCTACCCTAACTGGTATAAGCCAGAACTTATTTATGAGTATCGTGCTGACATCGTAGGAAACAACATCCATACGTGCACTACCTTCAAGAACAAGCTCTTGTAGTTAATTAAAGCTGAGTGGATAATGTTTAAGAAAGCCCTAAATATAAATACAAATCCTCTACCTGATCATACCTTGGGTAGTGGATTTGTAAATGCATTAGAGATGGAAAACCCAAACAATTTAAAAGGTTTATCTAGATAAGATTTATAAAATACTGGTAAAATTCTGGTACAAGAAAAATATTTTTGAAGAAAGACCAATAAATAGGAATTTATATAAGTATTACGGTGAAGGACATATAATCAACAAATACAAAGGCAAATAAAGGAAACTATAATGCCTTACCACACAACTATAGGTACTTCTTCTAGAGCATACAACTAGTGCTCATTTTCTAAGTAGAAGTTAAAACCCTAACCCGTAGCGGAAGTTGCTTTGCCCCTGAAGAGTTATAGAAATAAAAGAAAGCAAAGAGGAAAGAAGTAGTTGACCTGACTTTCAAAGTGAACAAATTCGTCATTGAAGAAAAGAATAATGAGTTCCTAAAGTTGATGAAGCATAACGAATATAATGTTTTTGAGCAGCTTAACAAGACTCCGACCAAAATATCATTGTTGTCATTGATTTTAAGCTCCAAACCATATAGGAAGGCTTTGTAAAAGGTGCTGAATAAGGCTTACATGCCTCAAGATATCAATTAGGAAACTATGAAACAGTTGGTAGGAAGGATCCATGCTTCGAATTATCTGTACTTTACCGAAGATGACTTGGATCCTGATGGTACTAAGCATAACAATCCATTGTACATTACAATGCGATGTAGAGATGTCCTGAAGGGGAAGGTGTTGGTCAATAATGGTTCTGTATTGAATGTGCTTCCAAGGCACATGTTTAAAGAAATGCTTGTAGACGAGTCACACATAAGATCTAGTACCATAATGGCGAGAGCATATGACAGCTCACCAAGGCAGATAATTGGGACCCTGGAAGTAGAATTATATGTGGGGCTATAAATGTTCCTCGTAACATTGCAGGTGATAGATATTCATCCATCTTATAACATATTATTAAGAAGACCATGGATCTATGTATCTAGAGTAATAGCCTTTTTATTACTCCAATGCTTGAAATACATTATGAATAAGATGTTGATAATTATCAAGGCTAGGGAGACAGTTTCCATAATCAAGAATGTGGTTGTACCATTCATTAAAGTGAAATATTATAAGGACATAAACATTCATGCTTTTGAAATCGTGAATGCTAAATGGGTTCTTGAGGGTGCAGTGCTGAGAGAGCTAAAAGTTTCAAAAGCTGCAAGGATAACTGCTAGTTTCTTTTTGAAGTATGGGATTCTTTTCCACTATGATCCTAAAACTAGGATGCCTGAGCGAGTCAATTTGATGACACTAAAATGTACAAATTAGATATTTGATCTCGAGTATAAGTCTAAAAGAGATGACTACAAGTGGGTTTCTAGGATAAAAAAAAGGAGGTTAAAATGACAAGGATTGAAAGACGAGAGCTAAAAGAAGAAGAGCTCATCATCCTGCCACTCCGAATGACCTTTCTAAGATTTACCAAGGTCATCAAATCTGACATAGTAGACCTTCATATCAGTGCTTAAGAGTGTGAAGATGGGGAACAAATTAAAGAGCTAAGGGTTAAAACAGAAGATGAGATGTTATTACAGGTGTCTATATACCGTCGACGACGTCCTTATAAAAGCTTTTATGAAGAAGCTAGCTGAAGGAGAAATATACTAGAATTGGAAGATGAAGCATGCTCCTATGGTGTTCAATGAAGTTATGTTTTTTTTTTAAAATCTTATTTTAACATTTTACTTCTTTTCAAATGTCTTATCTGTTGTTTTCATCTGTTTTTAGTCTTGATGGTAATTTGGTTCATAAGAACACAAGACCTTCTTTATCAAATGATCATTTTCTTTTTATTTTAATGAGATTATGTATTTTCTTGTGTCCAACATGTGTCTTTATGATTTTTTTTATCTTTAATGTAAATAACACACTTACACGAGCACATCTTACACTTTCAGGAACCCTGAAAGTTCCATCAATTCATAACCTACTACATTAAGAATAACTGGCTAAGCTTTGATAATAAAATTGCAATGGGTGATAAAAACTGGGAAAAAGAGGAAATAAAAGAGTTTATTAAGTTGATGAAAAATTATGAGAAAACTTGAAACCCTGCTAGTGAAGAGCTAAAAGAAAAGAAAGAATTGAAGATTGATACCTTTATTACAGCTAAGAAAAGATATGACCTAATATTTTTATTACATGAATATATGGATGTCTTTGCCTGGAATTATACAGATATGTCTGGTTTAGACACTAACATAGTGGTACATAAAATTTTCTTGATGGAAGGGAGTAACTTGGTTAAATAGATGACTAGATGATTGTCGAATATGCTACTTAAAATAAAAGCAGAAATACAAAAATAGTGAGATGCATGTTTTTTTTAGATATGGTTCACTATTTTTAATAGGTGGCTAATGTAGTTGTAGTTCCTAAGAAGGATGACATGATCATGGTGTGTGTGGATTACAAAGATTTGACTAAGGCAAGCTTGAAGGACAACTTTCTCTACCCTACATAGACGTCTTAGTCGAAGATTTTATGAAGAGTGCAACGTAATCGTTCATAGATGGGTTCTCGAGATATATCCAGATTAGAATGGCAGAGGAAGACAATGATAAAACTACCTTTATCACGCTTTAGAGAACCTTTTTATTATAAGGTGATGCCATTCGGATTGAGGACTAATGGCGTCACGTATCAAAGAGCAATGGTCACTTTGTTCCACGACATGATGTACTGAGAAGTGGAAGTCTATATGGACGATATACTTGCCAAATCAAAGAAAGAAGAAGAAGAAGATCACGAGCAAGTATTGAAAAAATTGTTCAAAAGGCTGTGAAAATTCTAATTAAGATTGAATCCTACAAAGTGCTCGTTTGAGGTAAAGATTGGAAAATTATTGGGTTTTATAGTAAGCAGTCAAGGAATATAAGTTAATCCTAATAAAGTAAAGACAATCCAGGATATGTCGGTTCCTAAGACAGAGAAAGAAAGAAGTAAAAAGTTTTCTTGGGCGTTTAGACTATATAACCCAGTTCATGGTAATGTGCGGGTTGATTTTTCATTTACTTAGAAACAAAAATTATGGGGTATGGGACAGTGATTGCCAAGAAGCCTTTGACAAGATCAAAAGGTATTTTCAAAACCCATCATTAATGGTGCCTTATATACCAAGAAGATCTCTGATCTTATATTAAGATGTTATCGACGTTGTGCGCCCCACAACAAAATAAAGGGAGAATGGCAAATTAAAATGAGAAGTTTAAGATATATCAGGATTATCTCTTAAAGTTAACTAATGAGTTTGAAGAGATAAAATTCACTCACATAAGTAGAGATAAGAATCGGTTTGTTGATGTTTTGGCAACCGTAACTTTGATGACACAAATCAATATCGAGAGCAGGATCTAACTAATAAGCATCAAAATCAGAAATCTCCAGGCTCATTGTTGTTCACTAGAAGAGTCACCAGATGGAAAACCATGGTATAGTGACATTAAGAGGCTTATCCAATACTAGAAGTATACTCCAAGAGTCTCCAAAATAGATGAAAAAGACTTTGAGGAGAATAACCATGGATTATTAATTGGATGGAGATGCCCTGTATAAGATATCTTTTGACGAGACTTTAATCAAGTGTCTGAATGAGAAGGAGGTTATGCAAGCATTATAGGAAATCCATGAGGGAATTTGTGTCACTCATGTTAACGAACATACGATGGCAAAACAAATACAAAGATCTAGGCACTTCTGGTTGACCATGGAGAGGGACTGTGCATATGCAAAGATTTTGGTACTTCTTGTTGACTATTGAGAGGGATTGTGTAAACTATGTCAGAAAATGCCATAAGTATCAAATACATGGAGATAGGATAAATATGCTTCTGACATCGTTGTTCAACATGACCTCGCCTTGGCATTTTGATGTATGGGGATTGAATGTTATATGACTAATCAATTTCAAAGCCAACAATAAGCATAGATTCATCTTGGAAGCCATTAATTACTTTACCAAATGCGTAGAGTCCAACTCTTACACACATGTAAAATAAAAGGTAGTCAAGAGGTTCATTGAAAAAGATTTGATTTGTCACTATAGCATGCCAGCAAGATTAATAATTGACAATGCTCAGAATTCCAATGGAAAATTAATTGTTGAACTCTGCAATAAGTGGAAGATTAAACATCTTAATTTTTCTCCCTACAGACCCAAGATGAATGGTGCTATTAAGGCAGCCAATAAAAATCTTAAAAAGATCATCCAAAAAATGTTGGTCACTTACAAAGATTGGAATATGATGTTTCCATTTGTATTTCATGCATACTGCACCACGGTTAGAACTTTTACGGGTGCAATCCTTTATTCTCTAGTGTATAGAATGGAAGCAGTGATGCTTTTAAAAGTGAAAATTCTATCATTAAGGGTTCTAATGGATGTAGAACTAGAAGAATCAGAATGGGCAAAATTGAAATTTGAGTAGTTGAATCTGATCGGTGAAAAAAGGTTGACAATTATTTTTCATCATCAGTTATACCAAAGTAGAATGGATAAAACATATAACAAGAAGGTCAGGCCAAGAATGTTTAAAGATGGAGATCTAGTATTGAAGAAAATCTTGTTAACATCAAGAGAAGATTAGAGTAAATGGGCACCGAACTACGAAGGACCATATGTGGTAAAGAAGACATTTTCTAAAAGAGCCTTAATTTTAACCGAGATGGAAGGGGGTGATCTGCCAAAACCTGTAAACTCTGATATTGTAAAGAAGTACTACACATGATGTACTTTGTCTGTAACACCCCACCTCACTAGTAAGATATTTTCCGCTTTGGGCCCTTAGTCCACCCATGTCCAGGACTTCCACCCAGGTTCCCCTCACGGGTTTGTTCTTGGTAGCCACACATGGCCCCAAAACGCGTCTTACTAGTCAAGGTGAGCATGCACTTATAAGGCCCTAGCTCTGAACGCTCACTTCCGATGTGGGATCTTACAATCCCCTCACCTTAAGACGATCTGTCCTTGGCTCTGAAACCAAATGTAACACCCCACCTCACTAGCAAGATATTGTCTGCTTTGGGCCTCCCATTCCACCCATGTCCAGGGCTTCCACCCAGGTCCTCCTCATGGGTTTGTTCTTGGCAGCCACACATGGCCCCAAAACGCATCTTACTAGTCAAGGTGAGCATGCACTTATAAGGCCCTGGCTCTGGACGCTCGCTTCTGATGTGGGATCTTACATTGTCTGTTAATCAATAAAAATCAAAGTTTGGCCAATAATTTTTTTGATGTATTTTCTTTTTCTCTAAAAACTTTGCACGATCTTATAAGCTTAAAAGCTATGTTTTCACAAAACATTTTGGAAAATCAAAGTTATTAGTATAAATACATAAGTCAAATTGGTGTTTGTTTTTAACAAATGAGTTTTAAGAATTCAGACGATCTCCAAATGAGGTGACCAAACACTTAAAAACCTGAAAACATACCACATGCTACAAAATAACTTTGAAGTTGAGTTTTAGTTGAATGAATAATAATTTATAATCATTATGAAAAACCATTTTTGCATGTCCAAATTAACCACAATGAAGGAAAGTAGAGCTTACTAATACTAAACACATGTGTTTGAAATGAGGAAACGCTATCTTTAACAATCCTTTAACAACACTCAAGCATGTCCTTTGCACTCCCTGTGCGAGCTTAGTATTTTTTCCTTGAAAGTTAACCCTGATTAGGATCACACTCTATACTAAGGGCAAGTATGAGGACTAGAAAAGCAATTCGGGTGCAAGGATATACAAAAGTGCCTAAACAAAGATGTGGCATGAAGAAATTCAAATAATTCAAAAACTTTGAGCATGCCATACAAAATAGCAAATGTGATAATAATGCTCAAGATTTCTCTTAAAATTTCTATCAAATTTATCCAGTATCACATATCAAGATAAGGACTTGAGAAGATTTAAGAGTAATACAATTAGAGGAGAGTAGATATAAAAGTGAAAAATTCTTAAAATATTATATATGAAAAAAAAACATTAAATCATATAAACATAAGTGGATCAATTAACCCTAATAAATATTCCTACCTCTCATCATATTCAGGGTTTAGAATTTCCACATTGAGTATTTGGGTTTCGGTCATAAAATAACTTTTCTATTTTAATTGGTACATTGTGTCATAACCCAATTTTTGACCATTTTATTTTAATTATTATTATTATTTTATTTACTGAAAAAAAAATGATGATGAAAAAAATAATGTTGGAAAAACAAGTAAATGAAGAATGAATTAAAATTTGGGTTAAAGGCAAAATGATTAGAAGTTTTGTGGTTTAATTAAACTTTGGAATTAATCTAATTAAGCTTGGAATTAATTTAATTAATCCAATTAAGGGTTTAATTGGAGAATTGATAAATTTTTAGATTTAATTAAGCTTGAAATTAATTTAATTCATCCAATCAATGGTTTAATTGGAGGAATTGATAAGTTTTGAGACTTAATTAAGCTTGGAATTAATTTAATTAATCTAATCAGGAGCTTAATTGGAGAATTGGTAAGTTTTAGACTTAATTGGACTTTGGATTTAATTAAATTAATGAAGTCAGAGACTTAATTGGATAAATACCAAAGTTTGGGTAAATTAGGGGGCAAAATTGCAGCAGATTAAAGTCCAAGGACTAGCTTATAAAATGAACAGAAATACAGGGATCCAATTGCAATTTACCCAGGGACTTGATTGCATAATTTCAGAACTTTAGTGACCAGATTGAAAATGGCTGTTCCCATCACACAAACGGCACCGTTTTTAGAATTTGTTAATCGCCTTCTTCGTCTTCCTCCTCAGGAGCCGTTGCTGGAGTAAAGGATGGAAGCCGTTTCAAATGCTTGGCATTCTCTGGCTATAAAGCCAGAGAAGATGAGGAATCACGGGGGAAGACCTGGGGAAAACTGGGGGGAATTGAACCCAAAAACCAGAGGCAAAAAAGAGCAAAGCTGGGGAGAAAAAAAAACCGAGAACAGGAGGAACTGGAGCAAAATCCAGAGAAAAAACCCAGAAAACAAGGGAAGGCAGAGCACGAACTTCATATATCATCGTCTTCATCTGTCTCTCAGCAAACACATAGAAACAGAAAACCAGAGGGAGCACAGGAGATCGATCAAATACCAGAAGCACGAGAACCAACCGTTCGCAGAATCACAAGAACAAAGAAGAAGAAGGGGCAGAGGAGAGGAGGCAAGGTCGACCAGCCAGAGCTTTGCCATCGCCTCCAGCAGACCAGGTAAGAGTTTCCTCTTCTCGCATTATTTCGATCAAGTAGCATTTACACTATGCAAGTGTTTTAATTCACTTGCACAGTGTAGTAACACGCGTGCGTTAGCGCACGCGTGTTGCTTAGCCCAGCCAGGCCACTGGCCAGGCCGGGCTGGCTGGGTCCAGCCCAGCCCCCACATGGGCTGAGCTAGGCCCAGCCCCCAAAAACATAAATAATAAAAAATAGAAAAAATAAAAAATAAATAAATAATTGTGTATGCATAAATAAAAATAATATAAATTTATTGGTTTATTCACTAACGCCAGAGTTAGGAATAAAAATACCGATTTAAATTTATATTATTTTTATTCATCATATTTTATTTTATTTAGCTAGAAAAATAAAAAATATGTGCATGTGTAAAAATAAATTTATTTTATTTGTTTATTTATTGACGCCAGAGTCAGGAATAAAAATATTGATCCATATTTATTTTATAGTTACGTAATATTTACCAACGCCAGAGTTGGAATTATTCGTAGTTGAATATTCACTGGCGCCAGAGTCAGGAATATTGTAACTAAACCATCAGAGCATAAACCAATAAATATTTAGCAATTTAAGACAAAATCAGCAATGCAGTCTGCCTCAGGCAGAACGTTTAAGGGGTGATAATATCTTCCTTTTTACGTAACCAATCCCGTACTATAGAATCTCTGTTGACCAGTTAGGGTTCCTAGTGATCATAATACTAGGTGGCGACTCTTTAAACAGGACTTTTTTTCTAAAAGAACAAGATGTCAGATATCTATTCTTTTTCCACAATCTAGAATATTTTTTAGGGTCGCCGCGATGTCGAGTGTGGCACATTGAATACTATTTTTGAATCCTTCATTGAAACAATGCCACAAATTTCAATCATATCATAGCTTTAAAAGCACATAAAACATATTGATTAAAAAAGAAATAAAAATTTTATACATCTTAGATTCTTAAATCACCAATAATGGCTTAAGTTTGCAAAAGATAAAGTTACTAGTAAATTTGTATTAATAAAAGAGGATAAGAATTGGAGATTCTAATTCTAAAAAGAAAAATAAGACCAATAAAAGTTTGATATCATTATGTAGTACAATAATTAGTTTTAGTGAACTATATATACCATCATGATCATACTAGATTTTTCCATTGCAAATTGAGATAAAAAAAAGGGAGAGAGAACAAAATGGTGGGTTATTTTTTATTATTATGAATTTTAGTAGATTCATTATACTTTTTGTGTGAACATTTTATAATTAAATTAAAAGATATTAGCATTTAGATATATTAGCATTTAAATTAAACCTCTCATATTTAACTATTCACCCTACTATTCAAAGCCATTTTTCTCCTTCTAGGTTCTTGAATTTGTTTTGCATTTTATTAACTTAACTTTATTTCTTCTCAATTTCATCCTTAAAAGTTATGTTCACATGATTTTTTTATATGCCGGGATTTGTTTTTATTTGCATGTTCTTACATACTTGATGTGTCATAGAATATTCTGATATTAAATTAGAAATTGATTTTATGAAATACAATTTTAGGTTATTGTTAAAAAAAAATGAAAATACAAGGATCAAAATTAAAGAAAAAAAATAAAACTTTTTTTTTCAAAAAGCGTGAGAAACTTTAATTCCATCTCTCAAGTTTCAAACTATACATATTTGGTTCTTATTTTTTAAGGTTTTTATGTTTCAATCCTTGAACATCGAGGGAGGAGAGAGAAGCTTGATGGAAAAGGAAGAGGAGAGAGAAAATATTTAGCCAATGACAAAAAGATCAAACTTAGTGTCAATGAGTTGACCTTAAAGAAAAGAGTTCAATGGAAGTGATTTTACCTTTAAGAATGCTAGAAAAGATAGATCGAGATTTATGAATTTTGTTTTGATTCGATTTGATTTTGAGTTTTAAACTAATTAGAAAGTGTTTTAGGGTTGGAAATGACTTTATTGATGTTTCTATAATGATTTTATGGTGTTTTTATGTTTCAATCCTTGAATATTGAGGGATGAGAGAGAAGCTTGATGGAAAAGGAAGAAGAGAGAGAAAATATTTGCTTGACAACAAAAAGATTAAACTTGGTGTTAATGAGTTGTTCTTAGAAAGAAGAGTTCAATGAAGGCGGTTTCACCTTTAAGAATGCTGAAAAAGATAGATCAGGATTTGTGAATTTTGTTTTGAACCGCTTTGATTTTGAACTAATAAGAGAGTGTTTTAAAGTTGAAAATAATTTTATTGAGATTTCTATGATGATTTTGAGATGTTTTTAAATAAAGAAAAAGTTGAAAATAGTTTTTTTTTTTAATCCTAAAACTTGGATCTTGATTTTTTGATCATCAAAGTTGATTGAATAATACTTTAGGCAAAAGTGTTGTCTATTAAAATAAAAATAAAAATAAACACTAAAATAGACAATGTGTCGCCCACTCTATTTTCTAAAAAAGTCAAATCAGGCTTAGGTACGCTTGAAATTTTTCATTTGTGACCAGTGGTGCAAACCTACCTTTTGTTTCATAATTTTAATTAAAATTTTAATTAATTTTTTTAATTTAAATTTTAATTAATACCCTCTCTCACATATTTATTTTAATTTTTTAGATTAAGTTTTTTATAGAAATTAATCTTATGAATTTTTTTTTATAATTTTATAATATTTCAAAAAGATTAGTGTAATTTGTCTTTAATTTTTTTGTTTTAAATTTTAGATAGATAAGTTCTATTTACTTGAAGCATTTAAAAAATAATAATTATTTGTATGTACAAACTGAAATTAACCTTTAAGATAAATAAAATAAAATGTATAAAATAAAAAAAAGGATAAATGAAGTAAAATATTTGCATGTTCCTTTTGCTTCTTACAAGGAAGATCAATTTTCCTTTTTTAGTGTGTAATTAGCTTTAACAATTTTTTTTTTGATTTATTAGTTGATATATTTTTCAATTTACTTTATTAAGCATAGATATCATCTTTTCATTTTATAATTAAAAAATTATAATACTAAAAAATACGTGTATAATGCTAGTGCCTTATTATTTTACTATAAAATATAAATAGTGATACTCATTTATATATAAAACTTTAAATACGTTAACATAATTTTTTTAATATTTATTTAGGAAATATTTATGAGGTATTTACATTAGTAAAAGTCTTGCAATTTCATACTACATAATAAATAAGTATTACTTTAGTTATAAAGCCAACTTAAAGACTAATTGGAAAAATAACTAGATTGTGAGGTTATTAGATGAATCAATCAATATTAAAATAATTCAAATTAACTTGTATTGATTAATTTTATTAAAATAATAATATTTCATTATTTTTTTTATAAGACTTAACCAAGTTTGTTTATGTCAATTAGGTTACTAAAATATTTAATCAGATCAAACAAGTTTTACTGAATTAATATCTTATAAGTTTGATCTTGTGTTTCGAATAAGAGGATTGAACAAATTTAAAAAAAAAATTATTTAGAATTTATTTTTTATTTTTTTAAATTTTTTGATTATATTAATATAAAAATTAAAATTTTAAAAATAAAAAACAACATAAAAAACATACTTCCAAATCAAAATCGGAATGAATTGAATCCACAGAGGTAAATGAATGATAATTACTCACCCTCGCATGGCTACCGCCGCTACCTTATTCTTATCTCGCCTTTCTTTCTTTCGATTAACCACTAATAAATCTTCTTCAATAAAACCAAACCCATTTTTTCTCTATTCTAAAACTACTAAGGTTTAGTTATGACCACTGCCAACTAAAAGAAACAAAAATCATTTCCGTTGTTTTTTTTTTAGTGGATTTTGTCTTAATTTCAGTTATTTAAATTGTTTGTGCAGAATCCAAATCGACCAAGACTCATTTCAATGGCATCGGAAGCGAAGGAATCAGCTTCTAACAATCCAGGTCTTCACACCACTCCTGATGAAGCTACTAAAGGATATATCATGCAACAAACTGTAAGCCTTTCTTTTTTCTTTTTCTTTTCGATTTAGAATTGATGGGGTTTAGTAATTTTTTTTTGATATTTTATGCAGATGTTTCGAATTAAGGATCCTAAAGTCAGTCTTGACTTCTATTCTCGTGTCTTGGGCATGACGTAAGTTTTTTTTTCTTTTATTTCTTAATGTAAGTAAGTTTATTCTCGTTAAAACTAATTATGGTGATTTGGGATATTCTTTTTCCTTATTTTATGATTTAGGATTTTTTTCCCTTTAATTTTGTCTCGTGTAATTTATGTGGGTTTAGTGCTGATTTTTTTTTTCGAGGAAAAAAAGAGGTTAAAGATATTGGAATTGTTTGCCATTGTTATTTAAAGCATGAAATAATGACAAAGTAAATGGTGTTAGAGATGTTGTTTTTTGAGGGTGTTTGGCAAAGTATATGCTGTTAAAGATGTTGTTGCTTGAGGGTGTTTGACAGGTTATATGGTTTTAGAGATGTTGCTTGAGGGTGTTTGACAAAGTATATGGTGTTAGAGATGTTGTTGCTTAAGGGTATTTTTATTTTTGGAAGATAACATTTTTACTTTTGCAACGAAACCCAAAAGGTAGTTTTTTTTTTTTTCCTTCTTCTTTGGTTGAAGAGTGGCTCTTTGGTAAGATACTAAACGATGACAACCTTATGACGCTGGGTTTCAAGATGGTGAATTGATGGTGTTTGTGTAAGCATGCTTTGCTTCTGTGCTACCATATCATTTTGGATATACATATGAGTAAAGTCTATAAAACTAAGTCGTACTTGTATATAACAACTCCTTTTTAAATTTTCAATATGGATAAGTTGTCCTTGGTAATCATGATACGTTCACATTTCTGGAAATCTCAGGTTGCTAAAGAGACTGGATTTTCCAGAGATGAAGTTCAGCCTGTACTTTTTGGGCTATGAGGTAATTTAGATAGCAATGCATCTAAAAGAGCTAGTGTTATTTATGGGGTGTGTTTGAGTGTTAATATTTTGTGAATTTCACCACATTCCTTTCCTTCTTTTGGTGCCATATGTTTAGCTAAAAAAAAAAAATCATTATGCTCTGCAGCTTTTACAGTGAACATATCTGTTTGATGTAGGATCATGCATCAGCTCCAGGCGACTCAGTTGAAAGAACAGTTTGGACTTTTGGTCGGAAGGCTACAATTGAACTAACACAGTTAGAATGATTGATGCACTTCTTTCTCTTTTTTCTTATCTCAAAACACAATGTTTTTTTTTTTCTCCTTTCTGTTTTTCCTTATTAGTGCCCCATGTTTGATATATTTTCTGACAACTAAATGCTTCCAACAGTAATTGGGGCACTGAAAGTGATCCTGAGTTCAAATATCACAATGGAAATTCAGAACCGCGTGGCTTTGGTATGTAAGATCTTATGATTCAGGAGGATTTTGTCTAGATTCACCCTTTGTAGCAGTATGATAATTGTAATACATGTAACTTCCATGTAATTGTGGCATATATGAAGCGGTATCACATAGTCAAGACTGATGATTTTGATATGTTGATCTCTGGCAGTGTGTACCACTTGAATGCAATTTGGCTGGCAAAACTTTCTAAAAAACACTTTTATTTTGGCCACTTTAGTGATATCATTTTAAAATAGAGGCATGCATATAATTAAATATGACATGCTATTATTGTGCAATCCATTAACTATGTCTCTGTATATATTTTCATGATGCAAGACCAAATAGACTAGGGTATATGAGGTATGAGTTTTTCTCGAGGAAGGTATCAATGTAGTTTGGGGTCTGTGGGGCTGGTTTTTTGTGTTGTTGGTGGTTTATTAATAGGAATGGAACAGAAGCTGTGAACAAGATCTTTAGAGTTTTTTCGGTGGCGTATATGGTGTCTTTGAATCACAATGAAAAGTTGCTTTGAATCAAAATCAATAAGTTAGTCTAGCAAAATGCTTCAAGTTGAATGAATATGTGTTTGGCAACGATGCTATAATATATGCTTTAAAATTCCCCTTCCGTTATGTCTTTTTTGATAAATGATTCTGTCAATTTTGAGTCAAAATCAATAATCACTTCAGCTTAAAGAAATGTTAAAACTTAAATTGAAAAACTTAAATGAAGAGTTGGTGAATGCAGTCTTGCACCCTAAAGCACCTCAATGAACCCTTGGAAAGGAAGGGTTACTTTCTTAATCCAGGCTGTCATAAGAGTTTTTTATTGCTTCACTTAACAGTTGCATTTTTACATAACTTGCCATAAGAGTTTTTGATTGCATTAACAGTTGGCATGGCTCAAATCAACAGTCGCATTTTTACAGTTTAGTTTCTACCTGACATCAAACAAGGGGGGCTAAGTCATAATGCGCTGCTCTTTCATTGAAATTTTAATCTACTTCTTCTGTTAACTAACGTACAAGATCAGTTCCTTCTTTTTCTTTAGATTTATGGTACTTTATTTGTAAAGGATGATTATCCCAAGCAAGAAGTAATGTTGACGGTTTTTATTTGCATTTCAGGACATATTGGTGTTACTGTCGATGACACATACAAGGCATGTGAGAGATTTGAACGCCTAGGGGTGGAGTTTGTCAAAAAACCCGAGGATGGTAAGACACCTCTTTTAGATGATAAAATTGTTTATCGTTAATTAACATGAGCATCTGATTTGCACTTTGTAGCTGGTAGTTTATATGTAATGTAGTGATCAGGTTAAATGGTTTGCTATTTGGCTAGATAAAATTGATGTTAATTTTGGGCATGGGTTCTGTCCTATACATGGCATCAATCAATGGTTTGATCTGCAAGTTGTTCTACACATTTTTTTTTTAGTTTAAAATAAGAGGTAAATTTCTGGATGATGTACCCGTCTGCTTCTTTTGTGTGCACGTGTGCATGTCAAGAGGACGAGGGAAAGAAAACGGCCACATATAAATCCTGGAGCGGGATGGTTTGGGAATGTCGATTCATCACTGGTCCATGAGTGGTGAGGATTTTGTATGGATTAAGAATTAGGTTTAGATTTAGGACTTGAGACTGTTCTCAATAATCATGCTCTGGCAAGAAACTTCTAATTTAGTAAATTAAGGTGGTATATGTTTAGAGAATAAAGGAGGAGAATAGAAGGTGTGCCATGGTTTCTTAAGCAGTAATATGCTAGGTGATATGATATTGTGAGAATGAAACTTTCTGCATGAACTGAGAAATCATATTATCATATTAGCTAAGTTCACGATGCCGTCATCAAATTCTGTGCTACTGATTCATGGACGATAAGTTTGCATTGTGTCATAGAATCAATGGTACAAAGTGTGGTAATTTGCTGCAATGTTTGTGGTCAACCTATTTGACTATCTCAATGGACTTGATAATTGATGACTCTGCCCTCATTCTCTACAGTTGTCTTTTATGAATCTCTTGACTAATCCATAGTCCAAGGACAGGAATTGATATAAATTGGTTCTCTTTAATTTAAATTTAACCAATAAGTTATATGATTTCTTGGTTGGAGTAGTACCATCTCTCAAAAGCTTACCTTTATAGTAGTAAACATAGAATGTGTTTTGGTAATGTGGCTGGAAGTGCTTTTCCAAAGTGCTTGTTGCTTGGTGCTTTTCGAAGGTCTTGACATACTTTATCTCAAAACCCATTGAAAAGCACCTAAAAGCCTTAATTTGGTGTCTTTTCTTTTCAACCTGAAAAGGACTTCCAATGGAATTACTGAAGACACATTTATTGACATTCAACCAAATTTATCTTTGCACTGTGTACTTGTCTTCTGTTTTCCTTTCTTATCGCAGGCCTAAAAAATTAATTGAACCAATGACTTAAGGAAAATAGTTGTTTTATTTGGGTTTATGGTGCAACAAAGGAATTTATTGCCATTGGTGCATCATTTATTTTATATTTTATAATTACTTGGCTCAAATTTGTGAGTCTGGCTGCAGGAAAAATGAAAGGGATAGCATTCATTAAGGATCCTGATGGCTATTGGATAGAAATCTTCGATCTCAAAACTATTGGAAAAATAACTGAATCTGCTGCTTGATATCATGTGAGACACTATACAGCTTTTTTTATTGTTTTTGTTGTTGCTATTGCTTTATTTTTATCTCTTCCATCTTTCATGGATTGGCAACAGAATCAACTTTATATTGTTACTGTTCATGATGCAAAATTGTTTTCACATGGTACTGACATCCATTTTTATTGTAGATGTATTTTTTTTTTTAACTGGGGAATACATGTTATTGTTAGTAAATAAGTTTCAGTTCAAGATTACATCACCTTTGGATTTTTTGACTTGTGAAGACTTGAGTGTGTCACTAGTTGCTGGTGAAATGTTCTCTTAACTAATTGTCGAGGATATGAATGTTGTGGGTGTAGGAGCTTTTAAGGGTGCAAGTTTCTAGGTTGTTTGGTTGCATTACAAGTTATAACTTTATGAAATGTTATTGTGATGGTGATGGTGCTGGTGGTGGTTGCTTTATTCATTTTAATCTCCAAATAACTTTACCCTGCTAGGCCAACATTTAACTCCTTTGGGGAATTAAGGATTAACATGCCTAACAAAAAGATTGTCTAACATGGGTAAAAGCTATGTTGCATGAATGACCACATTGACCGTCCTTTACCATGCATGCATGCCTTTTGGCCTCTCCCATACCTCATTATTCTCTGAGATATGTTAACATGAGTTGCTTGCACATTATTGGGTGTTCCTTTATCATGCTCCATATATTTTGCTAGGAAACTTGCAATTCTGGTGCATGCGATAACTGTCTTGTTCCATATATTATCTGTCTTGTTCCATATATTATCGGGAGGGAGCCCCATGAGTGTATGATGATTTGCCCAGTCACATGTGTGATCTCCAAAAATTAACACTCAACTCTGGTATCAAGCCTTGTATCTAAGTAGTGTGTAAAGCAGTGCATTCCGAACTGCCTCCTTTATGTCTACCCCATGCCCCAGCCCCCCAAGCGAGATCTTAGCTATGTTTAGCTGGAATCTCTACTGTGTGTACGAGGGAGCAAAGCAGAAGGGATGGGGTGTAAGGGTGGCCTGACTGCAGTTCATTTTGTTATCCATGCTTGTTCTTGCCATCAATCTTTTTGTCAATTTTGTGACGTCAATGGTTTATTTGCTGGTCTTAATAATTTGAAACTCAAATGTCTTAATGCAGGAAAAGGGGCGTGTTGCAGTTTTGAAGGTTTCTTTCCTCCGAAGGATTCTCCGAAGTAGACTTGCAACGGTGACAAAATTATGATGGGAAAGTTGTTTTCAATGCATGCATTTCTTGTGTTTGTTAATGGAGATGACCTATAGTTTTATTTAACAAATAAATTTTTTATTGCTTACTCTTCCCCAAAAGGTACTGCGGATGATAAATGAATGACAACGTTTGTGTTGGTGTTAAATATTTTTCCAGCAAACGAGATCGACAGGGGAGAAATAGATGAGGAAAACCTCCCCCCTGTTTTCCTAGGAAAGAATGAGCTATTGCTATTGTAAAATAGCATTCTGTGTGTATAGATTAGAGGAGACGAAATTGGATCAGTGTGGAGTGGCATTCTCGACGAAATTTGTTGAGCAGGAAATTTAGGTGTCACGCCATTGTTTCAAGGGAGCTCTTATGTTGGATGCAGGTTGTCCTTTATGGTGGAATTCATCCATACGATTGATGGCTTGGATTCTCATGGGCAATTGTTCGAAGTAAATATTTTGGATTAAGGTTATCAAGTATACAACTAGATTATACTATTATTTTCATCGAAGAATGCTCAACCCAATTCTTCCAATTCTTGAACTAAAAACGAGAATGCTGCAGGTCACCCATCTTTCCCCTATTTTTCTATCCAGTTTCGTTCTTCTCTCCACCCTTTTTAGTTTTAGCTTGAACTAGTTTGATTTCCTGTTGTGCTAATGGGATGTAGCATTTGTTTTATCAAAGCACAAAAGAAGAAGAAAAGTTGCTGATGTTGTTACTGTATTTTTTTACTTTTAGGAAATTTTAACTGCAAACTGAAAAGCTATTGTGCATTTAATAAAATAAATTAATAATTATGTGTTAGTAAATGATAATAAATATATTGATTTCAATTAAGATAAAGATGCATGTTGCAAGTTAGAAAATTCATGATTGTCAATGCAAGTTAAAAAAACATATATCAACATAATATGTAGTATCTGATTGAATGTTAAGACAAATTGATTATAAGCGAATATTCATGGGCAATTTATTATTACTATTATATTTTTACATATTAGTTACATAATTATTTAAGAATCATGTCAAAATTGAAAGATATGTGGATTGGCATGCACGATATTGAACAGTGGATCTACCTTCTGGATTGATGTGAGAGTTTTGAATGCATTGGGATTAATTATAAAATCATGATTTGAAAGAGTCGTCATCTAGTATTATGGTTACTAGGAAACCTACAAGCATGCAAGAATCTAGGTAAAAGGATTAGTTGTACATGGAAAGATGCATTATCCCTAATGCACCATAGCTATGGTAAATTGCATTATTGATTGATTTTTTTTAAATCATATTTATATTCATTGGTTCGTGTAAGGTTCAAGAAAACATTATTCTCAGTAAGGAGATATCTATCTTATCAGACTAAAACCTAACTATTTTAAGGCCTAAAAATTAATAGTGTTTTTGAAATTTCAATTAAATCTTAATGGATAATCACAAACTTGTCATGATAGCCATTAACTAATTTTTGTATTTTTCAAAATATAAAAAAAATGCAATTTTTATTTTTTCTTATAAAATATGCATGAATTTTTTCTTTTTAATTTGGTTGTATGCACACAAATAAAAACATATTTTTGTATTTTTTAAATGAGGAATTTATTTTGATTTTTTTCTAAAATTTTAAAGAAAAATAGATGAATATAATATCGAGTCAGTATCTTATTATGTAAGTTCACATCCTAAATATTAAATGAAAAGATTATAAAACATGCAAGACCCATAAATAATTTTAAAATAATCTTTAAATTTTTTTTCTAAAGTTTTGGAAATAATTTAGGGTTTGTTTGGCAAAAGTATAAAAAAAAAAGAGAAAAGAAACACTGTTGGAAAACCAACAGGGTGCTTTTTCTAAACATGTCCTTAACTAAAAATTAGAGGCTTAGAAATTTTTTTATGATCACATTTGACAAACGCACTCTACGGATAAGAAAATGCATTTTTTCCTTTGATAAAAACTGGATATGCAAAACACACCTTTAAGTTTGGAAAGGGCTTAGCCCAACTATGTGGGCTGGGCTTCTTGGCCTAAAGCCCAAGCCCAAAAACACAATCCAAAGATAGAAACGAAAAAATGAAAATCAAACGAGGATTTTTGTTTGAAATTGATGAAGAACATGAAGAGCGCAATGAAGAACCCATAAGTATGGATTCAATTTGTCCCTTAATTAATATTTAAACTTTGATTTTCTTGTAATTTCACCCATGATTCTATCTGATTAAACTTCTAAAAATTAAATTTGATCTTTCAAAATTTCAATCTCAATTAGACCCAAATTAAGTTTTCAAACTTAATTTTTCACCAATTAAGTCTTTAATAAAATTAATTTGACCTATTAAAAGTTTAATTAAGTTCTTGTACTTAATTAAATTTTTTAAAATTTTGCCTAAATTAATCTTTAAACTTAATTAAATATTTAATTAGGCTCATGATTTAGCCAGCCTATTAAAAATATAATTAAGCCCTCAAACTTAATTTTTATGCAAATTCATCTAATGTTCATTTAAGTTAACCTTGAATTTGTATTGTCTTTCACTTTTAGTTTCTTCAAGGGTACAATTGAGTTTCCAACATTGCAAAGATCTAGCTTGGTCTTTCCATCTCTCATTTATGCATCTAGATCCCTCTTCAGCCAATTCTTATCAACCAAGTCGCTTATACTTCTAGATTTTTTTTATTTTATAAAAGAAAAATGATGATTTTGGGGAACCTAAAATTGGGTTATGACATGGATTATTATGTTAAAAAAAATAGATTGAAAAAAATAAAGAAAAGGGCTAGACGTAACGTCTGACAAAAAAAAACAATGTCAAACGCCCCTGGGTCTACAAGCTACGCCACACGTTCAACCTTTTTTTTAAGGGTGGATGACATATCGTTTGCTTTTTTTTCTAAAAAAATAAGAGCAAATAACTCGTCGTTTGCCAACCCAAATTTTAGCCATCTAAGGGTGGCTGAAAAATTAGGTTACGGTGTTTTTGGATTCAAAATTCTATATTTTAACCTATTTTGAGACAAAAACTCATAAGAAATACCATAAAAATCTCAATAAACTAATCTCTCAACTCAAAATACTCTTAAATTGATCAAAAAAATCAAACGAAAAATGTTTTCTCTCTCGAGCTCAATCTACCTTTGTAAAGCAAGAAAAAGGCAAAAAAACAACCACCATCAAACTCCTCTCGTCAAATATAACCATTAGATGCCAAGTTTGGCCATTTTGGTTGCCTAAATCGTGACAACCAATAACTTTTCGACGAGTTTCCTTCTTCTCTCTCAAATTTAGGGACTATAAAATGAACAAATTGAATTTTTGGATTAAAATATAAATTATTATGAATTTGAGATTAGCCATGCATTTTCTTTGTATATTACAATTAAGTCTTAGGTCTTTTGGTATTTGTTTTACCATCAATGCACACCTAATTTCATCTAAATAGGCCATAAAAATATTCAATTGAAATTAAGGGAAAAAAAACTATGAAAAAGAAAAAAAAAAGGGTAAAGTGCTTTTCTATTTATATGAACGATATAAAAATTGAATTGACTCCTCAAATATTTTAGTATATAGTATACTCATTTTTAGGAATCTTTTAGTATATACATTCTTAAGATTGTAGACATGGTGTCTTTTGCTTGGTATAATAAATTTTGAGATTTTGGCCTAATCTTCTTATAAGCATGGTATCTATATCAAGATTAGTTTAATACAAGTTAAAATATGCTTTATGATTATCACTAAACAGAGCACGGACCTGACATGGTTTGAGTCTCATGTTGAACTAGATTTAGAGCTAATCTGGTTAAATCCAATCAACCTGGCGAGTCAAACCAAAACCTAGTCAAAATCAAGATGAGATCCAGTTTTATTTTTTATCTAATTATTTTTTCTAAAACAACTTGTTTAAATTATTTTTTTTTAATATTAATACGATGTTATTTTAGATTGACGCGTCCAATCCATAACTTAAATCTTAAATCTAATTACGAACCAGACAAGATTTTACAACTACGGTCAAAGCGGATACTAGTTTTACCACATATAAAGTTGGTAGCTTAAATAAATCCTTGTGCCAACTGTTCAAGTTTGATAATTGTTGGATACCCCTTCCATGGTCCATGGTCGATTGAGGATGAAAGTTTGGTATGGAAAG
>Ga0325403_1000423_pt1 | contig 28863 bp, 18 predicted proteins | sample PopdelMetagenome_19_FD_205665 | JGI IMG/M metagenome (GOLD analysis project Ga0325403, IMG submission 205665) | Populus deltoides microbial communities from Bellville, Georgia, United States - Xylem-PdKOR-R4 | ecosystem: Host-associated > Plants > Phyllosphere > Stem > Wood/Secondary xylem... | reverse complement strand
TCTTGCCGGATGCAAACAATTCCGTGGACCCATTAGACATGGATAAAGCCCATGACCTAACTGTGTTGTGCTTACAAGAAATACCTTTTCTAGGGCTTGTGCATCCCCAGGATTAGTCAGGTCTCAACTCATATATCCGGTGCCAATCAAAAAAATATGATTTGGAGTTGGGCTTATAGACAGGAGGCATCTACTTACAAAGCCACCCACCCGGCGCCCAATGGAGCTTTATTTTAGGCAATAAAATCTTTTGGCTGTTTTTGGAGCCAAACCGCTCTTTATTTTGGCGGGAAATATGTATTTTTTTCCCTATTTTTCTGATTAAACAATCATGCCTTTCTCTATTTAATATAATAAAAATAAATAAAATCACAACAAGTATTTTTAATCCCATCCTCTTCTCTCATACTTATATCCTATTTTTCAAATAAAAAATGAAAATCTGAAAATAAAAAAAAGAAACAAGATAATTAAAAGAGATCAAAGAAGAAAGGGAGGGAGAAATGAATTCGAGGGCTCCTCCTTGCCCGAGAAGCACATCGAAGAAGAAAACCCTATAGTTCAAGTAAACATTGTCGTATCTTCCTTTCCACAACAACAACAACAACAAAATCCCAAAGATTGGGGTTTCGATTTGGAGCGAAGGCCATGGCGAAGTGGTGAAGATGGCAATCGACGGCGAAGATGAGTCTAAACCGAACGGCCAAGATCAACCAAAGAAGACCCTGAAGAGAAAGCGAGCAACATTAACACCAAAATAGCAGCAACAACTTTTGAACATAAGAGGTGAACAGAAAGGAGCCAAGATTGAGGAATTAAAGAGAGAAATGAAAGGGCTATTTGGGTATTACAAAGAAACGACGAGTCAAAAAATGGATTTTGGGTTTGGTGTAGATTTGAGTGGAAACGAGTGTAGTAATGTGAATGCGATGGAGGGTTTGTTAATGGAAGAGAGTGGCATGTCGTTTACCAAATTGGTGGAGGAAATTTGTAAGAAGTTAGTGAAAATGAGTGGGGATTTGACTGTTGCAGTAGTGAAAAATGTTGTGTTGTTTGTTGGTCAAAGAGTAATGTACGGTGTGCCTAATGTTGATGCTGATATTTTGAAGGACGAGACTCATTCTTGTCTTTGGTGCTGGGAGGTTTTTTTTTATTGTTTTTATTGTTTTTAGCCTCTTACGTGTTTATTGCTTGTGCTTAATCTCGCTACTTGTCGTTAATAATTTGATCTGTGTAGTTGTTGTAGACAAGAGACTTCAAGCTAACGCCGAAATCTGTCCATGGAGCATTGAAAATTAGGTGCACGTGTCGAAAAAAGATTCATGACAGGATTGCTGCTGTTTCTGGTAATATATATACAATTAGATTTTTGTAGTCGCTTTGAGTTTGTTTGTAATTGGTGGTAAAAGCATGAGATGGTTGGGTTTGTGGATAATGCTTCTCTAGCTCTGTTCAATAATCATGACTAAAAATGCTTGGGCAACTGCCATTCTTTAAATTTTATGAATTCATGACTTTCTTTAGTGTAAATAAGGTTTAACTAGACGAAACATGTGCTTTAGTGTCTCTGAAGTCTGAACAGACATCTTAATTAGAGCATGCAGTTCATTGATACCGGTTCACCATTTTGCTTTTCTTACCTAGTGTCTTGGTTGCTAGAGTTTAAAGGTGTGCAGATTGCAGAATGAAAAATAAGTGAAAATTACTCTTAGACATGCCGCCTACCTACTGTACAGGATGGACTGTTTCGGTGATATAAAACTTTGTACTTTCTTGTGGTTATAACGTCACTACTGACGTTTTTGTTTCATTTTTAGAAATGATAACTGCATTACAAAAGCAAGAGACTGATCAAAATTACGAGAGTGATTTAATAAAATCATCAGAGAAGCTTGGTAAAGTTTTAACAGAGGCAGACATTCGATTGTTAATTGATGGCTTGTTACAGAAGAATGGAGCAGAGATGTATGTATCTTAAAAGGTTCTATTTTTTGTGTACTTTAAATAATGCTTTTTTTTTAATTAAATATTGAAGTGTCATTGTAGAGCTGATAAGGAAGCAAAACAAGAAGAGAAACTGCTCGTCAAGCAATTGAAGAAAAATAAACGAGAAAAAAAGGATGGACCTTGAACTTCAAAAGGAAAAGAGACAAACTGTATGTTCAATCCCCTCCCCTTTTCCTTTAGTATGAACTGCTGTCGTGTGCCTGCCTATGGAAATGGGAACAAAGTTTCTTAGGTCATATTATCCATTTAATATGAAATATTTATTCCATTTTCTTTCATATAGTTGTGCGTGAGAATATTTTGTTAAGGTTTGTAATATTTTTGCAATTTGTTGTTATATTCATATTATTCATTTAATTTATTCCAGGAAAAAGAGCAAAAGCGATTGCAAGAGAAGGCAGAAAAGGATGAACGGCATCGTGAAAGGGAAGAGTCTGAAATTAAGAGACAGTTGAAAAGGCAGCAAGAGGAAGTTGAGAAGGAACAGCGGTGCAAAGAGAAGGAAGAAGCTGAGTTGAAAAGGCGAGTGGTTATACAGAAGCAAGCTTCAATGATGGAACGCTTTCTAAAAAGAAGCAAAAGTAATTCCCCATGTCAGAATGACCAGACTTTAACTAAAGCAACCACTTTTGGTTCATCAAGCAAAGAGAGTAAAAGGATTGCTGAGGCAATTACTCAACTGATGGACTGTGCTCTTTCATCAAATGATAACATTACAGCTGATGACATTCGCAAGTAGGTTTTGCACTCCCCAGCCTGCCCTCCTCACCTTTTTGCCAACAGTGACTTAACCTTCCTGAGCAGATGAATTTCTGATGACTGGCACTGATTCATTTTGCAGGTCACACTTATCTTCTTGGTGTCATTTGAGTTTCTCTATTCGTGCCAACAAAAAGCAGCATTGGAGAATCTGCAGGAAGCCTAAGATTAGACTATTTAAGGAACTAAAGCTAACTGCTATTAGGGACCCAACTCATAATGATGATTTAAGTGCAGAGAAGCTTGATAGTGGATGGAGACATCAAACTTCTGATGACAGATCGTGTGGTGATGTTAGGAAGTGTAACCGGAGGAAGCAATTGTTACAGTTTGATCAGAGCCATAGACCTGCATTTTATGGCATCTGGCCTAAGAAAAGGTAAGCTCCTCTCTCATAGGATTGTATCATGCTACTCAATATAAAGACAGATGAGTTTAGGGAGTGTAGTAATTTCTACTGGAAGTGCTTAAATAATTACGCTATTTAATTTGTCTTCTCCAGTAATTATGGTTAGGCCACTATTCTCTGTTTTCTAGAAAGATTTCTATGCAATTATTGAATTTATTTTCAGTGTTAGTGGAATAAACACATTAACTCTCATTCATTTTGTTTCATATTTTATTATAAATCACTGCTATTGTTATGCAAAATGCCTAAATGTGCTTAAATTCAAAGATTCAAGGGCAAAATGTTTTATCTTTTAAAGAAAAAGTAATCTTGTTTGATGAAGTGAAGTTAAGGGTGTAAAGCATGGTGTATTTTTGGAAGTTTAGGTCCATACCAATTATGAACTCGTGTTGATTTTCCGGTGAAAGTAAAATTGTAGGTTTAGTGTCATTTTCTTGTCAATCCTCACCATTGAAGGTATTGATTAGAAACTTCGGCTGCGTTTGGTTATATGTTAATGGATTGTTATGCTATTTTTTCATTTATGTGGTTGGACCATGCCATCCTTTCAGGAGGGATCCGGACTTAGATTATAACATTGACAGTGATGAAGAATGGGAAGAGGTACTGAGTTTTCTATTCAAAGAACAACTAGAATTGAAATTATGATTTACTGATGATATTGTTGTTCTGCAGGAGGATCCTGGTGAAAGCCTCTCGGATTGTGATAAGGATGATGGAGAAGAAATCTTAGAGGAAGAATATTCAAAAGCTGATGAAGAAGAAGAGAGTGAAGATGGTTTTTTTGTACCTGATGGGTATCTCTCAGAAAATGAGGTAATAAAATGAGGTTCTGGGGTAATTCTGGAGGTGGACCTTGCTTTACTGGGCTATAGTTGTTCGATGCAATCCATAAGTCTGAGTTGCTGACATAAAATGACAATGACTGAGATAATTTCATGCATCCCCGTCTCTGGATTGCATCCAGTGTTCCTTTCATAGTATCTAGAATTGATGACCCATAAGTAAAAGACTGCATAAAGGCCTATTAAGCTAGATGTTTAATGGTCAAAATTGACAACCCCTCCTCTCTTTTCAAGTACATTTAATGCTTCCTTGCTTTAAGGCACTGACCTGTGCACAACTATCAGTGCACCTGCTATACAGTAGCATTTAGGTTTTCAAAGCAATTAAAACTTATGTCTTAAGTCTTAACACGTCTAAAGGCCACCAGGAGAACCAATAGCCATAACTTTTATTGTAGCCAAGGGAAATACTTGTTTATGAAATTTCAATTGCCTTTTAAATGCAGGGAGTACAGCTTGACAGAATGGACACTGATCTGTCAGTGGAGGAGGCCAGAAGCTCACCTTGTTGCAAGCAAAACTTACAGAGTGAGGAGTTCTGTACATTGATGAAACAGCAGAGATATTTGAACAATTTCACCGATAATGCCCTTAGGAAAAATCATCCATTGATTATGTTGAATCTAATGCATGAGAAGGATGCATTCTTAGTGGCTGATGATCTTGGTGACATTCCTAAAGTTGAAAAAATGAGTTTGCAAGCACTTAGCATCCGAGCATTCCCTGGTGGACCGCAAATGGAGATATCCTTGGATGTGTCCCCTGAAAATCATGATGCTCACCTGTCGAATGCCAAGCCCAGTGCTACACTTATCCCAACTATGATAACTCTACAAGACTCAGATATGCCTTTAGTTGTAAGTTGTGCATTTGAATTGTGTTAAACATACCTTCTAAGATTTCTGACAGTATGCATTAATAATAATCCGGACATGTTTATAGTTTGCCTTCAATTATGTTATGACTGCAGCCCATGGTTTGCAGCTTACTATAATCTTTATGAATTTTCAGGTGTTTGCTATTCAGTCTTGCTCGCAAAGTATGAATAAAGTGGTTGAATCACTGCATCAGAAATTCCCCCCTGTCTCAAAGTCGCAATTAAGAAACAAAGTTCGTGAGATGTCAGATTTTGTGGATAATCGTTGGCAGGTTGGTGGCTTGCTGAAATATTGTATCATTCTCATTTTACAGATGAGGATCTACCTGTTAAGGACACTAATGACGTTTTTATGATTGATAAAAGCTTTTGATTATTGAAATTATTTACGCACGTCCTTTAACAATTTCAATGGTTCAATAAAAAGAAAGATCTTAGTTCGGCATCACCCAATTCTTTCATGGTTCATGGGATTTAGGGTGTTTGAAAATGTGGCAGTGGATGTTTTTTAAAGTGTTTTTACTTGGAAATATATTAAAAAAATTATTTTTTAATTTTTAAAAATTATTTTTGATATTGATATATCAAAATGATATGAAAATACTAAAAAAATATTAATTTAAAATAAATAAATAAAAGTTATTTTTTTTCCAAACGCTTTTAAAATACAAAAATAAACAAGCTTCTAAATTTGAATTATCCTTCCTCGAGTTTGGTCAACACTTGGGCTATGCATTTTGGCTTCTTGTCAAACTGCTGACAGCTTCTGCAAATAGAATAACTTGGTTTGGTAGAGGGAGAACAAGTCAAAATGTTTGAAATTCCAAGAAATTATAGCATAAATTTTCACGTGCAAGATTTAACATGGTATCCAATCTCTTCAAAGAATGAAGATTTTGAGACCCAATGCTTAGTTATGAGGGCTGGATGTGGTTGAAATAATAGATCAACCAATGCTATTCTGGCAATTGAGTTTGAGTAAGGTATTATGATATGCCACTCCCTAGAATGTTGAATCAAGGGTCTCAGTTCTTGCTTTTATAAGTGCAGGTCAAGAAAGAAGTTTGGGACAGGGTTGGCGTTAGAATTTCACCAGGTATGTATGTGTTCATATCTTCAGCGAGTTAAATCATGTTACGATACTCTATTACTAAAACCCTTGTTCTTTTTAATGAGCAGAAAAGGGCAGAGGATGAAAGACATTTCTATATTTCTCTAGGGAGGTGCTTACCTCCTACTGGTCAGAGCTCGACTCCTAAAGGTCCTCTCCTCCTTCGATTAAACATGGTTTAGTTGCTGAGGGGCCAGCAAATCTGCATGGACAGCCATCCATAGCCTTCTTTTCTGGATCGTCTCAAGAACTCAGCGTTAGTAAAGTTTTTGTTGTAAATCATACAGTTGAATATAAGGTGATAAAACTTTTGGCTTAACCAGTAGTCCAGTACCTTGATGAATATTCAAGGAGGCTAAAGACTTTCGTGAAACAATCTTCTTTGAAAACCAGACAATGACACAATCAAAAGAGTTAATATCTTCCCCCAAGTGTAGAAGTATCAACGTAATAAATAACCCGACAATATCAGGATCGAACCACAGGGAGGTTAATTATATAAATTATAAATAATAATAATAATAATAATAATAATAATAAGTTGAAGAGAGTTTTGAAATTTGATATTGATATAAGGATTAAACAATGATAAAAACAATTGTCAAGGTTAGAGGATTCACTAATGGTATTTTAAATAAATATAGTATAAACTCATATTACTCAACTGGAAACCACACACAAAGGAGGTTCCAATCGGATTATAAATTGTTAACATGATTACATTAGCTATCTTATTCGAATAATGCTAATACTTGTAAATGTTGTCAGGTATTTATAATTATAACTTATGTTAACAACAAATCAAGTTCCTTTTATAGCATAAGTGTTGATTATACCATACGGTTTGGGTTATGAAAGTTCCAAGTATTTGTTGTACCAAGGTTATATAACATAAATCTAGATTAACTATTTAACAAACAAAGTATAAAGAGTGAATAAGATAACAAATACAAAACAGCTTAGTATCAAACATTAAAGTTCATTTTGAGTTTATACTATACTTATTCTTACACCATCAGTGTAACCTTTTCACCTTGACATAATAAACTTAGCTAAATATAATGAAGAAGAGAAACATAAATAAACAAGATAAAAACATAAATAAGATATAAGTTAACTAAGTAAAGGAAAGAAAATGAAAAGCATAAACAAGAGATTAATATAAACAAAACTTAAGCATTACAAAAATATAAAGAGAGAGAGCAAGAACATAATCTTGATCTGAAAACCAAGATGTCTAAATGCATCGCAAATGCCTCCTTTTATAGGCTAAAATTTAGAACTATTGATTTGATAACTAATTGTTGAATGGGTAGTCACATCTTGACTTGGTGACAATCCTTATCTTCTTGTCTGAAGAAAACGTCATTGATAACGTCATAATTTGAACAGACTTAAATCATGAAAGTTCTAGGAAATTGTCTCAGCTTTCCAAGAAAAAAAATTGAGGTCATTTGGACTTCTATAACTTGAGATATAGGCTAAACACTGAACAGTGTATGAGCTGCATGACAGATTTGAACTTCTCTGTTGTTGCTATAATTTGGACTTGAAAACGGCCTTTTTAAATCTTGAACTCCCATGAAAGTTTTAGGCCTAAGTCTTAGCTTTCCATCCATATAGATCAGACCTAAATTCAAGATCTACAGCTCTAGATATGACCCAATGACCGAATAGTGTTCTAGTTTGGACTAAACCAGCATCTCTTTTCTAATTTTGGCCCTCTCTTTGTCTTCTCAATTTCAGTAGTTAAACTCATCAATCAATCATTTCATTTATGTGATAGACTTGCATTTAAAATAAACATTTACCATAAATTAAAGTTATCTTATGGTATCAGACTTGTTATTATAAAACATGTTCTAGTTAAGGAGTTATTGATACTTCAAGTGAAAAATGATGATTAAAACTTTGATAAAAATGCACTTTTAAGTACTAATCACATCCCCCCAACCAGCTTATTACTAGTCGCTAGTAATCAAAGCGTTAAAATAGAAAAACAGTTTACAAGTTCCACAAAGCAAGGCATTCATCATTCAACTTCCATTAATCTATCCAGATAAACAAACTCTCATTAAATTTATATATATGCTCAATACCTCTTAAACAAAATATTAATAAACCTTTATTTTTATGTGCTCAATGTATGAAAACATAGATGATGGGGCTTTTATTGGAAGAAAACAATATTATGTTCTAATGTTTAAGGTTAACTTCCTTGGGTTGGGATTATTATCTTTTTTTTTCTTTTTTTTTCTCTTTTTTTAATATATATACATATAACTTGAAACACAATGCATCTTTAACCCATGTAACAAGCTTTCGACTAATGACTCCCAGACCAATTGGTTTTAGGGCATTAGGTGTTAAGACACCCCTACAAGCTTAGTAACTCGGGTTTTAGATACTGATACGTAGATAGTGCAATATTTGATTCCCTTAAGCTTTTCTCCTTAACCCATGTAACAAGCTTTGGGTCAATAGCTTCCAAGTCAGTTGACTTTAGGCTTAGGGTATTAGGTGTTAAAACACCCTTTTGGGCTTAATTGCTTAGGTTAGGGAGGCTATGAAACCAAACTTATCTACGTTTTTATTATCATCAATATTATCAATGTTTTTTTTTTTTTTTACAAATTATATACTATCTGTTTCCTTTAGTTGTTACCTTTAACAAAAGAACATAAATAATGTAATAATCCAATCCGCAACCCACAATCATATGTTAAAGTGTGTGTGTGTGTGTGTGTGTGAAAATGAAGGTTTAAGAATACTTATTAAATGAGTATATGAGCAGAATCAAGTGATAACAATGCGAGAGTTTGTAAACTTGAATATTTCAAGAAGTATTCTGATAAACCTTGATAAGAATATTTACTAAGATGTGTCTTAAGAGTCAATAAAATTCCTCCTTACTCTTCCATCTTAATAATAATTTTGTCAAATGGTTTTAATAATAGCAAAAACAGTTAGTAAGTTTTTTTTTTTGTCAACTACTACCCTCTCCCCCAACCAAAACGAGACATTGTCCTGAAACACCGAACACTAACAAACCTGAAACACACTTAAACAAATATAAAAAATAACAAAACAAAATAAAATGTTATTAATAAAACCAATGGACACAAGGTTTCATAAACGAAGGCTCAAATCTAATCTAAGCTTTTTACAGCTTTCCATAGTTGACCAATTTATACGACTCATGGAGGGATCAAGTACAGGGATGAAAGATTGTAGTTGGTTAATCAATTGTTTAGTAGTAGCAGCAGAGATTATGATTTATCGTGTCGAAGATGTTAGAAATTCATATTCCACAGCTTGATCAAGAAAAGACAACAAATTATCATAAAAACCATTAACATTTAACAAACCTATAGGTTTATGGTGAATGTGCAGTTAGGCCCAGGAGAAAATATGAAAGATCTCTTCCAATGTTCCCAGACCACCTGGTAAAGCAATGAAGGCATCAGCATGGTTAAACATTGCATTCATTCGATCAAACATTGTGGAGACCTGTAGTTCCTCTCCAATTATTTTTCCATTGATGTCCCATTTTGCTAAAGCTTTGGGGACGACCCTCAAAACTTGACTACCTCCTAAAAATACAGTTATTGACACACCCCCCATTAACCCAAAGCTGCCTCCCCTATACATTAAATGAATCTTTCTCTCAACTAGTACCTGACCAAGATGATTTGCTGATTCTAAAAACTCCTTTTCTTTCCCAGGACTGAATCCACTGAAAACACAAATATTTCTTATGTGATGACTTGAGGAACCTGTCATTTCTACACACTTTTATATCTATTGAATGTATGGGTTGAGTAGAAATGAAGGGAAGGAAGAGAAGATTTTATAGATGAGAAATTGAGAATGCAAGCATACCACCTATATGTAGGCCAGCTGGAGTCTTACTTCATCTCTCTCTCTTTTTATTTATTTATTTATTTTGAAAAAGCATGTGTATGTACAGGTAGTTGTGATTGTGGCTCACATCTTCCCTTGGTTTTACGTCCAAGAACGGCTTAAACACCCTCTATGGTTCAGGGATAGGCTTCCCATCCAATTTTCTTAAAAACTGGCAAATAGGGTCTTTTATAGTCAGATTCACAAGACTAAGTCGATCATGTTCTTTATGGAATTATGGCCATAAATTATGAATTGCACAATGCACATCTCCACTAGGATGCGTCTCAAGAGTCAATAGAAGATTATCTAAAGACCCCTTACTCAGGCCATCCTTAATAATTGTATTCTATCTTCACGGTTTACAGATATCATTCATAAAGAATGACATGTTGCATTACAAGTCCATCTGGCACTTCTGTGACAGACTTTCAGTCGTTTTGCGCGATGTTTCTTTGCAAAAGTGCTTTTACTTGTTCCAAGCATGTATGAAATGAAAGAATTGGAGGACTCACATGATAATCGGACATTTGCTTCAATTAGCGAGCGAATATCTTCAGGAATTCCATGATTCATTAACAACCTCAATCTTGCACACCTAGCACAGTAAATTTTTGCAATCGCATTTGGAGGCAAAGCAGGAAAATACTTTTTCAATTTTTCAAGAGTGGTGTCCATTTTCAAATGAAAATTGGAGAAAAGATGCAAAAAGGGAGAAATAGCAAAGAATTGCACAAATATATACACAGATATCAGTTATTACGGGAAACTGAAAGAACCAACTTAAAACACGAAGTACCGTTATCTGTCATTTGACCGGGGTGAGAGAGACTAACAAAAAAAATTCACACCAAAAAGAAACACAAAAACAATGTGAGAAAAAGAATCAATCTTTATATACAGGATCACTCAATTCAATAGACTCATTTTCAACTGAAAAATTATCAAAATAAACTTTCAAACGATGCCCATTTACCTTGAAAACATTGTCATTCTTTGGATTCTCGATATCACAGGCCCCATATGGATACACATGTTTCATAATAAAACGACCGCTCCATCTTGATCTTAGTTTTCCAGGAAATAAATGGAGTCGAGAATTATAAAGCAAGACCTTTTGACCAACATTGAATGTTTTTCTTAGTATTTTCTTGTCATGAAACTCTTTGATTCTTGCTTTATGAATTCTTGAATTTTCATATGTATCATTTCGTATTTCCTCAAGCTCATTTATCTATAATTTTCGCAGCTGACTAGCATCATCAAGGTTTCAATTGAAAGCTTTAATAGCCCAATATGCTTTATGTTCAAGTTCCACATGCAAGTGACAATGTTTTTCATAGACTAGTCTATAGGGTGACATACCTAATAATGTTTTATAAGCAGTTCGATAAGCTCAAAGTGCATCATTAAGTCTTAAAGACTAGTCTATCCTATTAGGGTTCACTGTTTTCTCCAAGATCTGTTTGATCTCCCTATTAGCAAGTTCTACTTGTCCACTTGTCTGAGGATGATAAGGGGTGTTAACTTTATGTGTGATTCCATATTTCTTCATTAAATACTCGAATGACTTGTTGCAGAAATGTGTTCCATCATCACTTATCATGGCTCGAGGGATTCCAAACCGACTCAAAATATTTTCTTTCAAAAACTTTATCACTGTTTTGTGATCATTGTTTCAAATTGGAATTGCCTCTATCTATTTTGAAACATAATCTACTACGACTAATATATACAAGAAACCAAATGATGGAGGAAATGGACCCATGAAATCTATACCCCAACAGTCAAAGATCTCAATGACAAGAATAGGATTTAAAGGCATCATATGATGTTTTGAAATAGATCCCAACTTTTGACAATTCTCACAAGTCTTGCAAAATGCATGTGAGTCCTTGAACATGGTGGGCCAGTAAAATTCACTTTGTAAGATTTTTGCAGTTGTCTTTCTTGATGAGAAATAACCCCCACATGTCTTAGAATGAAAAAATTTAATGACACTACTTACCTCATTATCAGGAATGCATCTTTGAAATATTTGATCAGGACAATATTTGAATGAATAAGGATCATCCCAATAAAAGTTCTTCACTTCGTTCAAGAACTTTCTTTTGTCTTGGGTACTCCAATGAGCTGGCAATTGTCCTGAAATAAGAAAATTAACAATATTAGCAAACCAAGGCAATGTAGAGACAGAAAGTAAAGATTCATCAGGAAAATAGTCATCGATTGGTGTAATATCAGATTTCGAATCTGTAGTCAATCTTGACAAATGATTTGCAACAACATTTTCGGTGCCTTTCTTGTCTTTGATTGTGATATCAAATTCTTGAAGTAACAAAATCCACCGCACCAATCTAGCCTTAGAATCTTTCTTAGAAAGAAGATATTTTAATGTTGCATGATCACTAAAAACAACAACAGGTGAGCCAACAAGATAAGACCTGAATTTTTCACATGCAAATACTACTGCAAGTACTTCTTTTTCATTGGTGGTGTAATTCATTTGAGCAGTATTTAAAGTTTTACTTGTATAGTAAATCATATAAGGTTTCTTATCTTTTTTTTGTCCTAAGACAGCACCCACGGCATAATCACTAGCGTCACACATAATTTCAAAAGGTAATGACTAATAAGGAGGTTGAATGACAGGAGCAGAAATAAACAAGTTTTTAAGTTTAACAAAGGCTTCTTCACAATGTTCAGTTCATTCAAAAATATTATCCTTTGTTAGAAGGTTACTTAAGGGCTTAGATATTACACTAAAATATTTGATGAACCTTCTATAAAAACCAGCATGTCCTAAGAATGATCTAACATCTTTAACAAATTTTGGTGTTGGCAAGTTAGCAATTAACTCGATTTTAGATTTGTCAAACTCAATTCCTTTTGATGGAACAATGTGACCAAGTACAATGTCGTTTGTTACCATAAAGTGATATTTTTCCCAATTCAGTACAAGATTTTTCTCTTCACACCTGCTCAAAACCTTTTTTTAAGTTAGTCAAACAATCATCAAATGAATCGCCAAAAACAAAAAAATTATCCATAAAAATCTCAAGAAAACGTTTAACCATATCACTAAATATACTAAGCATGCATCTTTGAAACGTGGCTAGTGCATTACATAATCCAAAAGACATCCTTCGATATGCAAAAGTACTAAATGGACATGTGAAAGTAGTCTTCTCTTGATCTTCCAATGTAATTTCAATTTGGTTGTAACCTGAATAGTCATCTAGAAAACAATAAAATTCATGACCTGCAACTCTTTCTAGGATTTGATCCATGAAAGGTAAAGGAAAATCATCTTTTTTAGTCATTGAATTAAGTTTCCTATAGTCAATGCACATGCGCCAACCAGTAATAGTCCTAGTTAGAATTAACCCATTTTTCTCATTTGTTATCACAGTGACTCTAGACTTCTTGGGTACAACTTGGGTAGGATTTACCCATTTGCTGTCAGAAATAGGATAAATGATTCCATTATCAAAAAGCTTAATGACTTCATTTTTCACTACTTCTTTCATATTAGGATTAAGCCTTCGTTGCATTTATCTAGAGGGTTTAGCATTTTCCTCCAAATAAATCCTGTGTATGCAAATGAAAGGACTAATTCCTTTTATGTCAGCTATGGTCCATCCTAATGCATTTTTGCGCATTTTCAGAGTTTGTAATAACTTACCTTCTTGATATGCATTAAGTTTGGAAGAAATTATTACCGGAAAAGTTTTATTTTCTTCCAAAAATGAGTATTTGAGATTGAATGGTAATGGCTTCAAATCAGGTTTTAGTGGTTGAATACTTGAAGGTATAGACTCAGTTGATCATGGTGGCAATTCCTTAATTTTTGATCTCCAACTATTTGCCTTTAATTCTTCTTGAAAATAAACCATTTGCAAATCATCAAATTCATCAATCTCAGTTTTACTGGAAATGGTTTGAAATTGATCATGAACTAATTTTTCAGTAAAGTCCACTTCCTGTAAATTATTATCATCCCCAGGTTGCTTGCAAATGTTGAAAATATTCATCTCCAATGTCAAGTTTTCAAATGATAGTTTCATCAGTTCATTCCTATAATTAATCAATGCATTAGAAGTTGTAAGAAACGAATGTTCTAAAATAACAGGAAATGAATTACATGCTTCAACAGGTTATGTATCCAAGACAATAAAATCCACAGGATAAATGAATTTATCAACTTGTACTAACACATCTTCAATTATTCCTCTAGGCACTTTTATATATCTATCAGCAAGTAAAAGAGTTACAGAAGTTGGTTTTAACTTACCTAGATTGAGACTCTGAAAAACTGAATATGGAAGAAAATTCACACTAGCTCCAAGATCAAGTAAAGCTCTTTTAATTTTATGTTCTCCAATAAAGCAATAAATTATAGGATAACCAGGGTCTTTATATTTCAAAGCATTATTGTTCTGAAGAATGGCAATTACTTGTTCAGCTAAAAAGGCTTTCTTTTTTACATTCAGTTTTCTCTTCACAATGCACAGATCTTTCAAAAATTTAGCATAAGAAGGTACCTGTTTAATAGCATCCAACAAAGGTATATTGATCCTTACATGTATGAAAGTTTCAACAATTTCAAAGTTGTGATTGACTTTTCTTTGTTTGGTCATGGCATGAGGAAATGGAAGTGCTGGCGGGAAATCAGTCTTTTCATTGCAATGTTCAAGTTCAACCCCTTCCTTACCCTCATAAATTAACTCATCATCTTTCTCACAAGTTTTAAGAATGGGTTTTTCGATAACCTTACCACTGCGAAAAGTAATGATTGATTTGACTTGATCCATGTGTTAGCTTCCAGAACTACTTGCATTTGCATTGTATTGCCCATTGGGATTTTGTTGTGGTTGAGATAGAAACTTACCTTTCTCTTGAAAATTGAGAGCAGATGTCAATTTTGCAAGAGTATCTTTAAAATCTGTCATGCTTTGAGCAAGTTGAGTGTTGATTATCTCTTGCTTTTCAATGAATGCATGCAATGTTTTCTCAAGATTTCTTCTAAGAGGTGGAGTATAAGGAGGTGCATATCCATGAGAATTTTAGAAATTATGGTGTGCTTGAAACGGTGGCTGTGAAGTTTATGTATTATTGTTATCACTTTTCCAACTGAAATTTGGGTGATTTCTCCAACCAAGGTTGTATGTTTGCGAGTATGGGTTATGATTGGGCCTTTGAAAACTGTTTAAAGCATAAGCTTGTTCATGGAGGCATTTCTTAAAAGAAGGCAAAGTTGTACAATCATTAGTTGAGTGTTTATTGGTTTCACAGATTTGACATACAATGTCTTGAACAGATTTTAATTGACCACTCTTTTTTAATTCTAGTGCCTCAACTTTTCTAGCTAAAGATGCAAACTTGGCTTGGAGGTCATGATCTTCCTTATGGTTGTATATACCTCCACTAGATGTATGAGGTTGGGTTTTACTTGGTGTCTCATAAGTGCTTGTAGTGTCCTAATTTTGAGCATTTTCAACTAGCAAGTCTAGGTACTCCATTGCTTCATTCGGGTCTTTATCTTCAAAAGTTTCATTGCACATCAATTCAACCATTTGCCTATCTCTAGGTGTTAACCCTTCATAAAAATGTGAAACCAATCTCCATGTTTCAAAACCATGATGAGAGCAAGTATTAAGCAAGTCTCGATACCTATCCCAACATTGGTAAAATGTTTCTCCTGGTTTTTGAGTGAAAGTGATTTGTCTTTTGAAAGAGTTTGTTCTGTGAGATGGAAAAAACTTCTTTAAAAATTATTGTTACATTTCATCCCAAGCACGAATGGATCCTGGTCTCAAATTTTGTAGCCATGTTTTAACTTTATCTTTTAATGAAAAAGGAAAAAGCTTTAATCCAATGGTGTTCATGCTACAATTTAAGTCATTATAGGTGCTGCAGACCTCCTCAAATTCCCTTAAATGTAAGTATGGATTTTCTAAATCTAAGCCATGAAAAAAAGATAAAAAGTAGATAATGCCTGGCTTAAAATTAAAATGAGATACATCAGGAGGGAAAACTATGCATGAGGGTGCACTTGTTCTTGTAGGATTCATGTAGTCTCTAAGTGTTCTAACACGGTTATTCTTATTATTCTCATTATGAAGCGACTGGTTATCTTCTTCGGCCATATTTTCTGAAAATGATGAGGATACCTTACAAAGTCTACCACTTAATGTACGTGACCAAACTCTCATGCATGTGTAGGAAGAGAATAAAAGGAAGAAAAGAAAAGGAAACAAAAGTTAGATAAAATGAAAAAAGAAAAGAGAAAATAAGATAAGTATTATAATTTATACAAGAATTTACTTCCCCGACAACGGCGCCAAAAACTTGACACGACCAAAAGAGTTGATGCTTCTCCTAAGTGTAGGAGTGTCGAAGTAATAAATAACCAGACAATACCAGGGTCGAACCACAAGGAGGTTAACTATATAAATTATAAATAATAATAATAATAATAATAATAATAAGTTGAAGAGAGCCTTGAGATGTGATATTGATATAAGGATTAAACGATAATAAAAAAAACAATTGTCAAGGTTAAAGGATCCACTAATGGTATTTCAAACAAGTATAGTATAAACGCTTATTATTCAACTAGAAACCACACACAAAGGAGGTTCCAATCGGATTATAAATTGTTAACATGATTGCATTAATTATCTTATTCAAATAATGCTAATACTTGTAGATGTTGTCAGGTATTTATGATTATAACTTATGTTAATAACAAATCAAGTTCCTTTCATAGCACAGGTATCGGTTATACCATACGGTTAGTATTAAACTTTAAAGTTCATTTTGAGTTTATACTATACTTATTCTTACACCATTAGTGTAACCTTTTCACCTTGAAATAATAAACTTAGCTAAACATAATGAAGAAGAGAAACATAAATAAACAAGATAAAAACATAAATAAGATATAAGTTAACTAAGTAAAGGAAAGGAAATGAAAAGCATAAACAAGAGATTAATATAAACAAAACTTAAGCATTACAAAAATATAAAGAGAGAGAGCAAGAACATGATCTTGATCTGAAAACCAAGATGCCTAAATGCATCGCAAATGCCTCCTTTTATAGGCCAAAATTTGAAACTATTGATTTGATGACTAATTATTGAGTGGGTGGCCATATCTTGACTTGGTGACAATCCTTATCTTCTTGTCTGAAGAAAACGTCATTGATAACGTCAGAATTTGAACAGACTTAAATCATGAAAGTTCTAGAAAATTGTCTTGGCTTTTCAGGAAAAAAATGAAGTCATTTGGACTTCTAGAACTTGAGATATGGGCTGAACACTGAACAGTGTCTGGGCTGCAGGACAGATTTGGACTTCTCCGTTGTTGCTACAATTTGGACTTGAAAATGACATTTTTAAATCTTTGACTCCTCATGAAATTTTTAGGCTTAGTCTTAGCTTTTCATCCATATAGAGCAGACCTAAATTCAAGATTTACAGCTCTAGATATGACCCAATAACCGAACAGTGTTCCAGTTTGGACTACAGCAGCATCTCTTTTCTAAGTTTGGCCTTCTCTTTGTCTTCTCAATTTCAGTAGTTAAACTCATCAATCAATCTTTTCATTTATGTGATAGGCCTGCATTTAAGATGAACATTTACCATAAATTAAATGTATCTTATAGTATCAGACTTGTTATTATAAAACATGCTTTGGTTAAAGAGTTATTGATACTTCAAGTGCAAAATGATGATATAAAACTTTGATAAAAATATATTTTTCAATACTAATCAGACAACTCATGTGTTCTAAAAAGGTTTTCACAAGACTGACTAAGCTGATGTTTGAAATATGCATTTCGGATATAGTGTAGTTATTCCTTAAAATTTATTTTAAAAAAAATAAAAAAATCAAATAAAGATTGGAAAAGTGGAGAAAGCTGACCGGGGAATTAAGCAGTAATTTTGGAAGAATTTTAAGGCATAATTGTACCCCATCATGCCTAAAAATGGAAAAAATACAAATTCAATGTCAAATTAAATGATTATTGGATGAATTTGCATAAATATCAAGTTCAAAGACATAATTATATTTGTAATAGGCCAATATGATTTAATCATGGGCCAAATTAAATTTTAATTATATTTAAAAATTAATTTGGGTCCAATTAAAGGATTTAATTAAGTGTAAGGACTTAATTATACTTTAAATGGATCAAATTAATTTTATTTGAAGCTTAATTGGTGAAAAATTAAGTTTAGGAGCCTAATTTGGACTTAATTGAGAAGATTGGAATTTTAAGAGACTAAATTTAATTTTTTCTAAATTAATTGATTGAAATCAGGGGCAAAATTGCAAGAAAATTAAAGTTTTTGGTCAATTAGGGGTTAAATTAACAAAATTCATAATCAATGATCAATCTGCAAAGGGCGCCAAACTATAGGGGCTTAATTGACAAAAATCGAGGGTGAAATTGAAGAAATTGAAAGTTTAATGGTCAATTAGGGGTTAAATTGCATAAATCCGAGACTAAGGACCAAATCACAATAGGTGCGTAACTTTGGAGTTCCAATTGAAGTTCTCAGGGGCTTAATCGCATTAAATCGAAAGTCTAGGATCAATTAGGGGTACAATTGCACGTCAATGTAAGCTGGAGGATGAAATTGAAGATCAGCAAAAATCCCTAATTCAAACCTAAAACGATGTTGTTTCATAAAAGAAAAAAAAAGGTCAGACGACACGTCGTTCAACACTATTGATTATCTTCTTCATTTTTTTTCTTGAAACATTGGTATGGTTACCTACTTTGCACCTGCATTTAATGTACTTAACGTCTATCAAATTTGATAAAACTTGCATGAAATAAATCATAAGACATCCCTCTACATCTAGGTATGGTCGTCATCGGCTCACTGGCAAAGAAACGGACGTGGCACCACCACAAAGAGGCCAACTCAAGCAACCTACAGCTGCAGATTTGACAATGCACCATGCCTATTTTGAACCAACAGTTGGGATCCTTCCCAACTGAATCAAGGGCTGAAATTTTTCCTTAGTGTAGACAAGTTTGCCCTCTTCCCTCGCCTATAAATAGAGGTGGATGTTAGGGTCTGAGGGACGAGAAAATCGGGTCCAAAGTCGGCCAAAAATCAGCCTCTTCACCCCTGATTTCTGCAATTTCTTCTCTCTCTCTCTCTCTCCCCGCCGTTCCAGCTACCGACCAAGGCCACCACCAACCGACCACTAAGCAGCCATCACGGCTCTCTCTCTTCTCCTTCCAACCTTTCTCTCTCCTCTACAACTTTTTCTTTTTCCTCTCACAGCTGACTTCGGCCACCATCACCTCAGCCGATGCCTTTTGAGTCACTGGTCGAACCACCTCATCATGCCCGAGACCCCCACGCCAGGCAACTTTCTCCTCCCTGCTTCGCCTCGTTTTTCCTCGTCGTGGCTGCTGCATGCAGAATTCATTTATGCATGCAGCGGCTAATTAATTAGCCTATGGTTTGGGTCGGGCCAGGTATGGCCCAGCCCAAGTGGCTAGGTTTGGCCCGGCTCAAAAAAAGAAAGAAAGATTATATTGGGTCGATCTTGGCCCAACCATTTTTGGACTGGGATCGGCCCATCCTTTTCTAGGCTGAGTTCGGCCCAGATATCTGGGTCGGGCCAGCCCCATATATTTTGTAATATAATAATAATAATAATAATAATAATAATTATTATTATTATTATTATTATTATTATTATTATAATATATAAAATCCAAAAAATCATTTCAAAATATTGTGATTTTTTCAAATATTGTTCTATCAATTTTGCATAATGTCGGGTTGTATATTTACACTATAAAATACAAATCCAGTATTAAAATACTTAGTTTTCTTCAAAATATTTCAAAAAAAAATCAAAACATTTTAAAAAAAATTCTCAAAAACTTTTAAATTAATTTTCCCTTTTAAAAACAAAAAAAAAATTATTTTCATGCATACGGCTAAATTCTAAAATGTTCCAAGCATATCTTCATAAAAATAAAAATTGCATCTTTTTCACGTTTTAAAATGTAAAATGAATATCACAATTAGTTTGTGATTATCTATTAGGATTTAACAAAAATATCAAAAACCTTTTTCCAACCTTTTTTCTAGGGTTCAGATGTATACTTTAATATCTGTGGGGTGTAAAATTACACGATAAAGTACACCATTAGATATTAAAGATACAAGGTGTAAAATGTGATGCTAAAATTCAGATTTTAGAACAGTTAGGATTTAACTCAATAAAGTAGAGACTTTCTCATGAAGAAAGATCTACCTTGAATCTTAAAAAAGACCAACAAATAAAAACCCAACTTAGAAAACAATCAAACAACAATGCAGCTTATCTTAGGTAGGGTGCACTAGGGGTGATGCGTCTTTTTCTTGGACAACCAATCCCTTACCCAGACTCTCGTAGACCATAGGTTTCTAGTTACCATAATATTAGGTGACGACTCATAAACATTAATTATAATATTATGATTAAATCCAAAAAACCTTCTCAACACAACACAACACAACATCTCATCAGGGAGGCACAATAAAAGTCTTTGTCATCGCCAGACGACGTTGCGGCGCGACCACGCGACATAGAGTTCGTGGGTTTTTCTCTCTAAAAGTCAATGGATGGTCTAGTAATATTCTACCGTATGTTGTTCAGAAAAATACTAGTATTCTTGGTATATTATATAAAAATTACCATATCAAATAATAAAAAGGAAGCCTTCTAAGATTAAAAAAAATGCTATTCCGATATATTCTGTAATCATCAATTTATTTTATATAATAATTTTATTGATATTAAATTTTTATTAGCTTTATTTTATAAGTTTGTATTTAAGAATAATTAATTTATCAAAAATTCATATTATCAACTTAAAAAAATTCGTTCACATATTTCTAAACTTCTAGAAAAAAAAATTAACAATTCAACTAAGTATTCGGGCAATGTGATTTTATTAGCATGACTTAATCACCATTTCCAAGTTATATAGGGTAGAATATTCTTTTAGCTTTTCTGCATATTAAAATTACTTCAAACAAAAAAAAATTAAAGCTATCTTCCAGCAGCTTTTTTAGTCTTTTTAATTTTTAGCACATTAAAATTATTAAATTATAAAAAAAAATCTACTAAATTATCTTTTAGGTGCTTTCTGTTTTTTTATTATGGTTTTTTTAGTTAATATTAAGTTGACTTAGAGACATAATTGCGGTTTAAGTCCCGTTTGTTTGCTGTAAAGTAGTTTTCTTTTGGAAAGTGAATTATTTTCCGATGTTTGGTAGTGTAATGGAAAATAAGTTGGAAAACACTTTACGGTATTTGGTTATGTCATGGAAAATGAGCTGAAAAATAACTTATTAATGTTTTATTTTCTCAAGTTTATTAAAATAACGAGAAACAAATCTTACAAATTAAAAAGTTGAATAAGAATGAAATTGAAAAAAAATTTTCATAAATTATCTCAAATAAAATAAATAATAATAAAAATAATAAAAATCAAATCTAAAAAAAAATAAAAGATGAAGAAATTAAAATAATAATAATTAACATTTCATAAATTATTTCAAATGAAATAAGGAACAATCTAAAAAATAAGAACCAAATTTGATTGATAAAAAAATTCAATAAAAAAATGATAAGGAAAAAGTAAATAACAATTATAAAAATAAGGACCAAAGTTAATATAAAAATTAAATTTTAAGAGATAAAATTGAAAAATAAATATTCAAAACAAAATATATATAGCAATCAAAAGTTTAAGGACCAAATTTGATATAATCAGCAAATAATATGATGTTTCTAAATTTTTCACAACTTCCAGAAAGTGTTTTCCGCCCAAATTTTCCAGAAAACACTTTCCTGGAAATTAAGCTAAATTTTCCTTTGACTGAAAAGTGTTTTCTGTTGACCAACTTTTCTAATGACAAACAAACACGAGAAAGTTTGAAAAATAGTTTTTCAGAAACTATTTTTCGAGAAACAAATATAGCCTTAAAATTAATTTTTGGTAAATAATATAATAATATTTGAAATTATAATAAAAAAATATTAAAAAAATGATAAAAATACAACATTGAAGAAAGATAATTCATTGAGCATAAGAGACAAAGATGGGAATATTCCCATGTTTGAAATCATCAACAGAGAAGACAATTCATTGCTTTCACACTTCCTAAGAACCTCGATGGAATTAGAAGAACAAAGGCTTATCTCTGTTCTATTACATTGTTTATAAAACTCAGGGAGGACTTACATCTGTTTACTGTATTAATTACCTTTTGTTCTATTTATAGTTTTATACCACAAACAAACACTGTCTGAAAATACACTGCTTTGACAAGTTCACTTCCTACCCACCGTGAAGGCTGCAACCAGGGTGAAACAAGTTCTGTCACTTATTGTCATAACTCTTTCTCACAGTCATATAACTCTTTCTCACAGTCATCATCATCTAGCTGTAGTTATTTTTTAAAATAATTTTATTATTATTATTTAATTATTATTTCCAAATTATATAAGGCAGAATATTCTTTTAGTTTTTCTGCATTTTAAAATTACTTAGGTACTCCTAAAATAAAAATATAATTAAAGCTATGTTAAAAATAAATTTCAACTTTATAAACCCAACGTATGCATATTAATTTTTTTAGTTTATAGTTATTTTTTTCTATGAAAAAGAAACGTTAACAGTGCCCCTTTTTATATATATTATTGAAGAACAAAGCGCCATCCCACGTAATAGCACAAAAATCAAACCAGCAAAAATAGATAGAAATTTAGTTGACTAAAGCTGAGTGCAGTATAAAAAAAAAACATACAGCACCTTAATTTTCACATCTCCCAACGCTGCTCCTTCCAAACACATCCTCAACGACGTCACCTCCTCCTCTTTCCGAGACACACAGTGTAAGCAAAGCTCAAAAAAAAAATGGCTCTCAAGCTGAACCTAATAGCCTTGCCGTCCCACAATGTCAAGTCTGCCAAAGTATTTGCAGCCACCACCATGCAGTACTCCACTACTAGGTGAGTTCCTATCTACTCTTTTCTTCTTCTTCTTCTTCTTCCTTATTTTCCATTCTCTTTTCCTTTTATTTTTCTTCCTTTAACTCTCTCATACTAAACTTCAGTTTTCTCAACAAAAACGAAACTTCATCTATCTGGGGTTTTATTTAAGGCTAAATGTCCGTGATATCTGGATAAATCATGCTGATCCACTTCTACTATATTTGTTGACCACTACAAATATTGATGTAACTAATGGCCTCACAAATTAAATGGGTTTTGGTTAGATTGTTTTCATTTCTTGAATTACTTTTTCTTTCAAAGTAATATGTAGCCAGCTAAGAACATGATCTATAGTCACATAACCCTTAACATTAGAGAAGAAGATTAATTCTTGAAGTCGAGACTCGAGATCGACCCTGGTCCTTAGGGAATAATTGCTACTCGGCCACCTTAATTATAACTCGAAGGGCTCTTGCAATTATATATTTTAAAGAAAAAATTAGAGAGACTGGCTCAACTCAACTCAACTCAACTCAAGTGCATGCCTGTGAGTTGGGACACCTCAAAAACCCAGTTGCAAGCTGCTGTTTATGGAATTTTAATGCAGTGGTCCATGCCACCCAAAAACACCACAAGCATTTAGTTAATAATGTCGGTACAGCTGCTGGGACTGCCCCTGCTTGTTGCATGCATGGTTCCAGCTTGTAGAGTCCATTGATATTGATACTGTAAGGCCAGGGTCCATTAATATCACACTCCAGTACTGAGGTCTTTGTTTTTAAATTTTTAGCTGCCACAAACTGAGTAAATGATGCCACAGTTTCCTCTTTAAAGAAACAAGAACCCGTTTTGCAAACTGCATCCAAACACTTATTTCAGGTATCCGATGTTGAATATGTAAAAACTTTGCAAGTTGCCCGGAAAGGAATGCTAGGGCCTACTTTTCTGTTTCGGGAACAACAATGCTAGATTATTTTTCTCAACTTATATAGAGAGGGAGGGCATATATTTTTAAACAAAGTGCTTGGAAATCAATACAATTAATTTGATTTGGTTTGGATACGCTTTCAAGGTGTTTATTTGTCTACATAGAGACAAAACATCTAATATAAAACTAATATTCCTATTAAAGAATAATAAGAAAATACAAATAAAAAGAATATGTTTGTTTTATATGTATTTTTTCCAAATTTATATAGACTTGAAATATTTACAACCGCTAATAAAATAATTATAATTTAAATTAAACTGAATAACTTTTATTTTGTATATATGTTTTCTTTATGTAGCAGTAAGTTTATATAAGTTTGAAACATTATGACTATTAATATTATTATGATTTTTAATAAAATAATTATATTTTGAATTAAATTGAATATTTGTTATTTAATTTTATCCTCATACTCATAAATATCAAAATTAATTAAAAAAATTAAAAAAATATATCAAAACTAAGTACTAAAAAAAACTCAAAAAAGAATTAACCTTATTAATTAACGTATTAAGTTTCATATGTCCAATGTATATATCAAATGTTATTTTAGAAGAACTTGTTTATCGTAGTTTCATTTAATTTACTATATAAAAAACCCCTATATTTATATAAACACTAGGAATTATAAATATTTTTTTTCAATGTAAAATATAAATATTTTTTATATTCATTTACAAACCACCTAACGTTCATTAATTTGTTATGAAATTAGCTAGCTAGACGGATACGTACCTAGCTAGCGTGCCATAGCATGAAAACCCTGCAATTGACATTATAATTATAACTGCCGTCTATGGCGCACTTAGCTGCCGTGAGATAAACATGAAAGCTCACTTTTGTTATTTTTCGAATTCACACCTCTTTTCCCCCTTTCATTTTCAACATCATAAAATATTAAATATAGAGTTAATGCACTGAATTCTCTTCGTGTACTGTCAGGCTATTATTATTAATAATGGTTGATTTTTAAAATAATTTTTATTTTAAAAATTATTTATGATATTAGCATATTAAAATAATATGAAAATATTAAAAAACTAATTTGAAGTGAAAGAAAAATTAATTTTTTAAAAATAAAAATTTTAAAATATAAAAACAAACTGACTATATATATATACATATATATATATATATATATACACACACATATCAATTTACTATACATATATAACTATGGTTTAGAATACACAACATATTTGTAAGACAGCACATATTTAAAATTTAATTTATAAGAAAAAAACTAGTAAAAAGATGTAAATGTAAATAGAAAGCTAAATATAAAAACAAGATTTTATCAGTAAAAGAATATTTTTTTAAAAAAAAATGGTTCATCTATGATATTTATAGTAAAAGAAGTTAAAACTTCTTTAAATTTTTTCAGGAAAATTAAAAATTAAAATAAATATATATTCTTTTAAATTATGAATATTGAACAGTATTAAGAATTTCTTCTTAATTAAAAATACTTTAAAATTCTTATTAAAAATATAAATAAATAAATTATTCTTTCTTTTAACTGAAAATAATATTTTTAATTTTGTTTAATGAGTTAAAGCAATCTATCTGTTTAAGCCTCAATCGTTAGACCATGGCTGTACTCTGTTTGACAGGCTCAAGATTGTAACTGAAGCACAAAAAATCGAAGCTGTTCATCTATAATTTATATCCAGCTGCAAAACATTATCCAGTTTAAATTTTATGATCGTATAATGTATACCAGCATTCTAGCAAAGAAAAGCAAAGGCAAAAACGACACAGTCTAAGTCTATTTTATTCACTGGTTTTAGAGGGTCGGAGAGTACAAAGAGGGACTCCTATCGGCCTGCCAAAGAAGTCCATTTTCAAGTGACGCATTCCATGCCACCAGAAAAGATTGAGATATTCAAGTCCATGGAGAGTTGGGCTACGAAGAACATCTTAACGCATCTAAAGCCTGTTGAGAAATCGTGGCAACCACAAGATTTCCTGCCACAAGCTGACTCCGAAGGATTCTATGAACAAGTGAAGGAATTGAGGGAAAGATCAAAAGAACTTCCTGATGACTACTTTGTTGTTTTGGTGGGAGATATGATCACAGAAGAAGCACTTCCAACATACCAGACAGCACTTAACACACTGGATGGAGTCAGGGACGAGACCGGTGCATCACTATCTCCTTGGGCAATTTGGAATAGAGGATGGACTGCTGAAGAGAACAGGCACGGTGACCTTCTCAACAAGTATCTTTACCTATCTGGACGAGTGGACATGAGACAGATTGAGAAGACAATTCAGTATTTGATAGGGTGTGGAATGGTAAGGTTATCCATTGATTTATATATCCCTTTTTTTTCCCATGCTAGTTGTCATCAAGGACACTGGAACGTGCATGAGCACAACTAGTATTCAATAATTGAATCTTTTCTTTTTGTCTGTGTTTCTTATAGGATTTCAAATTTGAGAACAACCCGTACAGCTGTTTCATTTACACATCATTCCAAGAGAGGGCAACATTCATCTCTCATGGCAACACAGCTAGACTAGCCAAGAGATATGGAGATGCGAAGCTAGCACAAATATGTGGCACTATTGCTGCAGATGAAAAGCGCCATGAAATCGCATACACCATGATTGCGGAGAAGTTGTTTGAGATTGACCCAGATACTACTATTCTGGCCTTGGCCGACATGATGAGGAAAAAAATCGCTATGCCAGCCCTCTTGATGTACGATGGTCAGGATGATAACCTTTTTGAGAACTTCGCAGCTGTTGCCCAGAATCTTGGGGTCTATACTGCCAAGGACTATGCCGATAATTTAGAATTTTTGGTGGGAAGATGGAATGTAGCGGGATTGACAGGTTTGTCTAGTGAAGGACGCAGGGCTCAAGATTTTGTGTGTGGATTGCCTTCAAGGATTAGAAGGTTAGAAGAGAGAGCTCAAGAAAAGGCAAAGCAAGCATCAACCATTCCTTTTAGCTGGATTCATGGTAGAGAAGTAAGAGTTTGAGTTCAGTGCTGTGTGTAGGGAATGATAGCTCCCACCTATCAGCTGTCAAAGAGTGCTCTTCACCTAAATAATGTTTTTTTCAATCCTGACTTAAATATGAATTTTAAACAATTTCCTAGTTAAATTATATTTTAATTAATTAATAAAAATCTGAACTTTAAATAGTTTTTGATTAAATTATTAATTTTTATAATCTCATGGATATCAATTTATAGAGATTTAAGGACTGCAATGATAGTGTTAATAACAGGTACTAATAATAGTTTTCTATGGTAATTGTATCGGTGGTTGTGATAAAAATAATATTAATTGAATTCTTCACGTTATTAACTATAAATTTTTTAGCCGTGATGTGATAAGATATTTATTAATTAAACTGTAATTAATCAGCTATAACATTATAAAAATTTTATGATCGCTGGGTCAGAGATTTGATTTTTTATAATTCACAGAGATAAAAATATTTGACTTTAGAGTTTTGTAATTATTAAGATATAATTGTATTTGCGAGACCTAAAGTAAATAATACTACAAGTAATAAAGAATAAGTTGGGTTATTGGTCTGATTAAAATTGTAGTAATAATTATGATTTAAAATATTTTTTATTTAGAAATATATTAAAATAATTTTTTTAATTTTTAAAAAATTATTTATAAAATTAACACATTAAAATAATTTAAAAATATATAAAAAAATTAAAACTAAAATTTTAAAAAACACAATTTTAACCCCTCTATCTTTTCATGTCCATGGACTCCAGATCTCGTAAAAATAATATTAAAGTCAAGTATGAGGAATGGAGTTGTGGATAGAAAAACCAGACCGGACATGAAAAATATGAAGGCAACCCAGCCCCTTCTGGGCTAGACTCATTTTATTGCATACAGGCCCACTAGCAACTATAGACTTTGAGCTCAATCCATCAGAAAGTTCACGCTGTTTACTAATCAAACTTTTCTCACCTGTCCAAAACAGGGATTATATTTTTTTCAATTATATTTTTATTTAATTTTTTTATCGTTTATATTTGATCTTCATTTATTTCATTATTATTTATTTTATTTTTATTTTTATTTTTATTTTTAATTAAATTTATTTATTTTATTATATCCCTCAATATTTAATTTCATTTTACTTTTATACCATGTTGATCCTTATTCATTTGATTTCTATTCATTTGATTTTGATAATTTTTTAAATATAATTATTTTTTATACAATTTTTATCTTTTAATATTAAATTAATTTTTTTATTATTATTTAAGATTTAATTGATTGATAACTATAATTTATAATTTTTTGAAATATGATACTTCTGTATGGTTGAAAATGAATTAAAATAGTATTTTTTAAAAAAATATATCTTTAATATTAATATATTAAAATATGTTGAAAACTCTGTTAAGATACTCTTAGAGACCGAACTCTTACATTTTTTTTTAATCTCGTTAGGCATTAATGATCTTATTTGGTGAGTTTGTTCAAATAATTAGGTGAACCTAGCTATCTTAATTTTCATTAATTATATCACCGTCTGGTGGTTTTGCTCCAAAATAGCTCTTTTTTTTAGCATCACTGACTTTGGAAAAATTGAGCTTTCAAAATATTATTTGTATTTGTTTTCAGCTTTCTCTTTCTGCAAAACTCAAAAACTAACTCGTCTAAAAAATATATTCACAGATAAAAAATAAATAAATATGGAGGGTGATAATACCAGGAAATAACCTAAGGAGGGGTTTTACCCATTGCATATAGGGTAGGTTGACTAATTAAATTGGTCTAAAAAGGGTTCTTTCTTTGCTAGATTAACAACCTCAATATGTTGCATTAAAACGTATAAAGTAGGAAAGCGTAGGCGGGGGAGATACCATGTTGATATACTATTCATGTCCAAGTAGACTTTTAATGAAAGTTGGTGGTTTCACGTATATTACCCAAGTCATA
>Ga0325403_1000421_pt1 | contig 28882 bp, 12 predicted proteins | sample PopdelMetagenome_19_FD_205665 | JGI IMG/M metagenome (GOLD analysis project Ga0325403, IMG submission 205665) | Populus deltoides microbial communities from Bellville, Georgia, United States - Xylem-PdKOR-R4 | ecosystem: Host-associated > Plants > Phyllosphere > Stem > Wood/Secondary xylem... | reverse complement strand
TTTGAAAATTTTCAGAAAGCTGAAAATTGAAAAACAATTGCACATCTCAAAAAGCGACGCTGGATATTAAGTGTAAAGATTGCTCATAATCCTAGATAATGAGATGGAAGTTTCTTTATGTCTACTGCTTTATTGCAAACTTTATAAAAGTTATATTCATGGACAATCTTAGTTAGTGTTGTGAGATGGTTTTCTCTTGGACTTTGCACCTTATGATCTCAATGTTTCAATAAATATTCTAGCTATATAAAAATTTATGCATTCCTCGCTCGTAATCCTAGGTGATGAGATGGAAGTTTCTTTATGTTTATTGCTAACTTTGTAAAATTTGCATTTATGGGCAATCTTAGTTTTTGTTTTGAGATAGTTCTCTCTTGGACTTTGCATATTATGATCTCAATGTTTAAATAAATATTTTTGCTATATAAACGTTTACCATTCCTTGCTGCAGGTGGACATGGTTACTCCTATGTGCTCGCAGTTAACATATGAAGGACTTCTGGATGAGGTAATTTGACCCTCAAGTGAAACCAAGATACTCTAGCCATTTCACCTGCTTTATGGAAGATATATATGCTAATTTTGTTACCAAATTTGATTAGCCTTAGAAAAATGTGTTTCTGCATGTGTGTGTCTGTAATGTTACCATTTCTGCTCTTATAATTAAGTATAACCACAACTTGCAAAAGTATTTGACCTCTTCTAGCATGAGCATCTTAAAATTTTAGTTTCTATTATTTGGAAGCTGAAATTTTAAGGCACATGTATCCTCATATGTTTCTGAATGGACAAAATGATGATACTTATTTACTGTCAATAGGATATGCTATTAGCCATCTCTAATAGATTTAGTGCAGTTTTTGCATATCAACAATGGTGCCGTGGAGCTTGATCCATCTATCATGGGTGCTCAACAAGAAGGAAAAAAGATCAAGGTTCCACTTAATTCAAGGTATGCTATGTTATATAAGAGTATTTTCCCCTCTCTTATCTGTTCTATAACAAGAGGGTAAAAGAGATGAAACTTGATCTCTACATGCTGTCAAAGTTGGGTTTAGATGGATACGACTGCCAGACTGTTATCCTTCAATGAATCCTTACTCGTATAAATGCATGTTGCATAGCTGCAATTGGGTTAAGATTTATAATTTATGATTACTTTTACTGTCAGGACCTTCTCTCTTGCTCTAGACCCCTTCCTTTTCTTATGTATTGGTAATTAATTCACTGCACATTGCTGAAACTTTTTTAGTGACAAGCTGTTCAAGGAAATTCGAGATCTCAACTTTGAAGTTGTTGCCCAGGTTGCTTCATTTTTCTGGAAGTTTATTCTATTTTCCATATTAATTTTACTTTCTCTTTTGCAAACTGTTATCAGTTCTTTGTATGCCTTTCAATTTCTATTTCCTTAGTTGCTATCTGCAGTATAATTACAGGTCCTACGTCAAAAGGCAACATCTATGAAGCAGGACTACACAGAAATGACAACTACTGTACGTGAATTGTCATCACCTGAACTCTCATGTTTTTTCCTTTCATAATTAATGAACAATTATTGCTGACTCACAATCTACTAGTGTAGTTGACCTGGTATTTCTTTGTTCCTCTTTCTGTATATGAGAGAGCTTCCTAAGTCAAGATTTGCAGCTTTAGTTTATACCAGTAATTCAGACTCCTGTTGTATGCTAAAGCCTAATAGAGAATTAGAGAATCGTGTGCCATTGCTGTTGATTCCCTATCAAATTTTAAGGCTAATAGTGCACATTCACTCATGTGAAATTGCAGGGTTAATTTCTTGAATGCCTAGCTTTTGGATTACTTGAATGGTTATGTGCAATTTCTAATCAGGTGTCTCTTGATTCATACAGAATCAGACAGTTTCTGAGTTAAAGGATTTTGTTAAAAAGCTGAATTCATTGCCAGAGATGACTGTAAGTCATTCTCTCTCTCTTTTAACTTGTCATGCCCTCTGTCAATGTTGTTCCAATGATGCTAGATTTTGACTTGCTGTTTATGATGGCTTCAGAGGCATATAAATCTCGCTCAGCATCTATCAACATTCACATCAAAGCAGTCATTTCTTTCACGACTTGACATGGAGCAAACACTCATCGAGGCTCAGAGTTATGACATGTAAGTTGATTTGAAGACATACACCCTTGCTTTGAGAACTTTACGTGCTCTGTTTTTCCTCCATATTTCTTTATTGTGTGCATACAAATAGTATAATTGGTTTCCTGTAAATAGGGTGTGTTGGATTGGTTTGGATAGACTACACAGGGACAACCTTGTCCCATAGGGGAAATAGGACAGAAATTGGGCATGGGGCAAGATAAAAACCAACTTTTGTCCGGTCTCACTTGTGCTACAAACAACAATATAAGAGAAGTTGCCCTGTCCAGTCCTATGCATCAAACACTTCCTTATTAATTGTTCATATGCTTTGATAGCAATTTCCTGCACATCAAATGTTTCCTTGATGTTGGAAATGCTTTCTCAAGTCAAAATGTAATTGATGAAGATTGTATTTGCAGATGCTTTGATTACATTGAAGAATCGATCCATAAGCAGGAGCCTCTTGTTAGTGTCTTGCGTCTTCTAATCTTATTTTCTATCACAAATTCAGGGCTTCCAAAAAGGAATTTTGACCATTTGAGGTAAGTATAGCATGATTCTCATTTTTGTACTTTATTCCCTTGGTTCTTGACTTCTACAACTGTTTTATCTATTGTACGAAGTAATTATTCTAATTATGCACTTGTGCTGCATTATGGTTGCTGCACTTCTTGTTTAGGAGGGAGCTGCTCCATAGCTATGGATTTGAGCACATAGCAATGTTGAATAATTTAGAAAAGGCTGGATTGCTTAAAAAGCAGGTTTAGTATGATTTTCCTCGATGAGTCATTTTATTTTCTTCACATCATAATCTGATAGTTCAGGTAAATGGATTCTATCAAATTACCAAATTCAGTGTACATCATTCTAATCTTGCAGGAAAATAAAAGTAACTGGCTGACTATCAAACGTACTCTCCAACTTGTAGTTGAGGATACTGACACTGCCAAGTAATCAACCTCTTGATCATGGAATCTGTTTCTGATATAGAATTGTTTATAGAATGTTTAAGATGTTCATTTGGTTCTGCAATACCTATGAGCAGTGGCCGTAATCATTTGCTGCAAACCTGAGGATGCTCTGTGACACAGTGATCTGGACTGCATGTTGGGGCCTTTTTTTCTGTGCTTTAGCAGTTTTTTATGTTTCTGGAGTTGAAAATTACAGGGAGTGCTAAAACATGTTTTGGATTGTTTTCTTGAACCATGTCCTTAAATTCTTACAATCAGTTACGTCTACTTCATCACTCAAACGTTGGCATCATCTTAATTGGAAATCTTCCAAAGCTATTGCTGTTTCCTGAAAATTTTTCTTCTGAAAATGAAATGGAATGCCATGGAAAAAAAATGAATCACACTCTTCAGCATTTATAAATTGATGCTGTTTTGATTTATTTCGTAAGTTTACCTTTTCTAATAATCCTGTTATTTACTTTCCTAACTTGTAAAACTTTTTCTTATGCAACAGCCCCAATGACATTGCCTATGTCTTTTCTGGATATGCACCGCTTAGCATTCGCCTTGTTCAGCAAGCTGTTAGATCCGGATGGTGAGGTCAATTTTGAATTCTGTTTTGAGCTTTTGTATTTCAGCAGTGGATCATGAATGTTTACTGGGTATCTATATGCATGTTTATGATTAACTTGTGAACTGTCTAAAAAGATTAAAGGTATCTGTGCTTGTTCTGGTCTTAATTTCTTAAAGATAAAACCCTTAAACATTATAGGTTGAATTAAAGCAAGTTTAATGCCATTGAGTCCCACAAAAAATGTGAACTTTACCAGTGACCTTATCTTAGTCAAATGTGATGGCTTGACCTTTCAGGCGTCCAATGGAAGAAATTTTGAAGCTGTTGCCAGGACCTCATTCAGAAACAAAGAGAGTCAGTACACTTCTCTCTCTCTCTCTGCCTTTTAGTTTTTATGTTGCATCTAATTTTTTTTTTGTTGTTTTACTGATAGAATGTTTTAGTCTTAAATGTATATGCATATCATAAAAAAATTTGATATCTTTGCCACAATATCTTTTATACTACTTGTGCAGGGTGGATTCTCAAGCAGTCCTTCGTTCGACACACTGCATGGGGCTTCAGCAGCTGTAGATAGGTAGATGCAAACTCATTCTACTTTCTTGACTGCTGCTTAAGCTGTTGTTTCTAGTGAATTGATATTTTCAATGCTTTGATGGGTGTCATGTGATCATTGATGTCTGTGAGGTTATCCAGATTTTTCTAATTTAACCTAAATTTTCTGATTGGTAAAAAGCATTGCCTGTGATCAAGGATCATAAATTTTTTTATGAGCATCTCTTTGTATCACTTTTGCAAATACTTGGTATAAAAACAGTTTTTGTGACTGAATTATTAATAAACTAGTTGGATTAATTCTGTATTCCAAGTGTGTAGAGTAATTTTCAAGTTGTATCATGCAACGTTTTGATAATCAGTCAATTGTAACACTAATTAACATATTTCAGAGTTGCTGATGGAAGACGCTCCTTGGTACTTGTTGTGTTCATTGGAGGGGTAACATTTGCAGAAATTTCTGCACTTCGATTTCTTAGTGCTCAGGTTTGTGAGATACTTCTGCGTATATGAATCTTTAGTAGGCAATTCTAATATGCGAATCTGTATCAGGCAGTCAATTATCATAGTTGTGGGTGAGACCTCGGTTTTTCTCCCACATTAATGGAAGCATTTAGACTAATATTTCAAAATGAATGAAGGATAGCTCATCCCTTTGGATGATTTTACTCGATTTTTTTTCAGTTTGGTTTTTCTCTTTGATACTTGAAAGATTCTATAATATAACTTGAAAAAAAAAATCTATGTGCATTGTTGACTCTAATAAGATCATTAATTTAAATGGTTATACTGCGGTTAATTCTCTCTTTTTTTGTTAGTTTATTTCCCTCTTGTTTTTTTTTTTTTTTTTTTCATATCATAATCTTCTACTCTTCAGGAAACGATGGCATATGATTTGATTATTGGGACAACAAAAATCGTCAGTGGCAATACCTTGATTGAGACCTACATGGACAAGCTGGGTTAACTTTTTTTGCCTGCAAAAATGAGGCTTTTCAAAGCAAAAGCGAGACTTGAGAAAATGCCGAAGTGATACTATTCTGTGCTGAGTTACATTGGTCTCTTACGTGCCTTATCCCGATGGAATTACTGGTGCATGCATGGTGAGTTGATGTTTGGTTGGAATTCTTTGTAATTTTTTTATTCGGGGTTGAATGGAAGAATTTTTTTATTTATTTTTTCCGGTAAAAAAATTGACCGTCAATCTACGCTTTCATGTCTTTAGTCATCAGATGAAAATGTCAAACGATTTTGAGTTATTTGATGATTTCTTAGCTTGGTAGCATCTAAAAAAGACCAGTCGACACCTGAAAATGATCTTAAAATATAGCCTTCATAGCTCAACTTCTAACCTCATTAACATAGTATTACAGAACTTTTGGTGAGGGAATGTGGTTGCTCAAAGCACTTCTAAAAGTTCAACGAAGGATGGTTTCCCTAAAAAATAGTTTACATCACCTTAACAAGAGTGTTTTTGTTATTGAATCTATTTTTTTAAGTGTTTTTAAAATTATCAAAAATTATCAAATTAATTTTTTAAAAATGTTTTTTCATATTTTTAATGAATTAATGTAAAAAAACTCAAAAAAATTTTTATTTAAATATATCTTTAATTAAAAAATACTTCTTTAAAAAATATCATATCATAGTATTTCCAAAACACACGTTTCCACGATAATTAAAGGCTGATAAACCCCATATTGAGATCACATCATGAGATCTTCTCTAATATGATCGGAGACCTTGGAGCATGTTTGTCATCAAATTATAGTTTATATTTTTTAAAATTTATTTTTTATATTATGATATCAAAATATTTAAAAACACAAAAAAAAAATCATTTTTCTTTAAAACACCCAAAAAGTCCTTCCAGAGCTGGAACAATATTAAATTCAGAACCACTGACCTTCCCTGCGTGTTTGGTGAAGCACGCCATTAGTTTATACCTTTATCTTAATTGGTGGGTACGCGCTCGTCTTGTATGCCTAAGCCGCCAATATGCACACTTCCATGTTTACCCTTTTGTACAAAAACACCTATTCAAAATCGAAGGACCATTCAAACAGGCATGATTTTGGTTTTGCGATTTTCTGAAATGTTTCTGCATGATTCAGAGTCAGCTTTGAGTAACAATCGCATCAACTCCCTGAAGGAGCTCCAATATGCTTCCAGCTTTTCTCTTTGCCCTGTCAGTACCGCTTTCCGATAGTTCTTTCAGTGCCTTTTCAGCACCGAACTGCCTAGCTAACTTCAACTGCTGTGAATCGACAGTGCAAAGTGAACACAAGATGGCTGCAGCATTCTCTCGGTTGCGTGGATATCCAGTGCTGATGACCTCCATCAGAACAGGAATTGGGTCAGCCTGACCAATTGCCACCTTCCCTTCTTGATGACTTGCAAGAATGGCAAGAATTGCCAATGCTTCATCCACCATTCCTCCCCCGGCATCCTTCAGCAACCTCATCAGGGGTGGGACAATACCAGCCTTCACAGCCCTTGCCTTGTTCCCTTGATAGATTGAAAGATTAAAGATAGCAGTGGCAGCATCCTTCTTTCCTCTTGGAGTCCCCTCACAAAGCAACTTTATAAGAGCTGGGATAGCCCCAGCTGCTCCTATTGCCACCTTATTCTCATCTACAACAGATAAACTGAAAAGGGTTGCAGCAGCATTTTCTCTTGCCTCCATGCTTCCATTTTTCAAAACATCTACTATATCAGGAATGGCCCCTGCATTAACAATGGTTCCCTTGTTAACATCATTTATGGAAAGGTTGAGAAGCGCTGTAACAGCATGCTCTTGGGTCCGAGGATCTGTTGAGGATAATAGCTCCACGAGGAGTGGAATTGCTCCTGCTTCAGCAATACAGACTCTGTTATCTACATTCCTCTTAGCTAATAAACGAAGCTCTCCAGCAGCTGATCTTTGTTGTTCCAGATTACCATTTGCCAATTTGTCTAATAAGGTAGCTATCGCAGCTCGGTCACAATATGAAATGCTACTTCTTACATTTTTGCTTCTACAAGCCCCTGGCTGTTTAGGAAGCTCTACACCATTGCTCTCACACCACAAAGCAATCAAACTCTTCAAAACATAGTTAGGTGTAAGTGCAGTATGCAAGAGCGTCTGCTGTGTTTTTGGACAGGTCTTGTGACCTGCATCTAGCCATTTTTGGATGCAAGATCTTTCATAAGTCTGGAGAAGGAGAGGAAAGAATTAATGAATAATGGCTACCAACGAAGATGCAAAGTTATAAACTATGAGACAACTTTTAGTTTACCTGTCCGGTTGAGATAATAACAGGATCTTTCATTAGTTCAAGAGATATTGGGCACCGGAAATCATCCGGAATAACTGGAGATCTGTGTTTCATCATGACCTTTTCAGCCTCAGAACAATCAGCTTCAGGGTTTGCCATCTGAACGTGGTCTTTTAACTTCTTAAAGAGGGATGCCATCTTCTTGAACCAATCTCCTGGATCTCCACCACTTGCAATAACCAGTTCATGGAACGCAAGGGATTCTTTCTTTAGATCATCAATAGTCTGGAGATGCAGCCTTTCTGAAAGTCTTTTTAGTATTGCAGGGTCAGGCTCCTTCTCTCTCTGTGCTATGGCTAAATCAACTTCCAGTTGATGATCTGGGAGTTCTGGACTTCCCTTTGCTCTTCTGAATTGAGCATGCACAAGTTCAATCTAGAAAAAAGTGATAGATATCACATCAGTTGTCAGCACTAAAATTAATCAATCCATTTATTAATCAGTGTCATTATTTTGTGCCAAAACCATACTTGATCAGAATATCTTACGGTGTGCAGAACTAAAATGGTGAAGTGGGTTCTTGTAAATGTGCTAAAAATAAATCAATTCGGTCATAAGAGTACCTGTTCTTGAACCTCCTCTGATAAATTGAGTTTGTCATAAGGAATCTCACTCAATGCTGCTTCAATTTTTTCTGTGATCTGGTTGAACTTATCTGCTATGTGGTCTCTTTGCAAGGTCTGTGCATTCCAAGCATGGCTTGATTCAGATTTGGAGACTTAAATCTAAACAGTTATGTTTGCAAATGAACAAAAAAAAAAAACCTGCTAACTTTAATACCAACACCTCAATATACAGACTTACTAATCTCAAATCATTCGACCTAAAAAGCTGAATCAATGTTTTCTAAAACTATCAAGGGAAGAAACTAAAGGTATTTGTTGCAGAATGCTAGAAGTATAGATGGCAAGATGATGGCTATAAACAGAGTTCCAAGATATCATGCAATCCCGCCATGAATTGAAGAAGCTGATAAAAATATCCTAATCTAAGGACAGAAAACACAAAATAATATACGAACTTCAGTCAAAAGATTCACCGACAGACATTTCAGTAATTACATGACTCAACCTTTATTAAGACAACTTTGTAATTTCAGGTCTGTCCCTTCAATTCACGGAAAAATTAAAGATTGTTTTTTAATTTTTTCAGGTATAAACGGTAATCTATTTAGTTTCTGATAAAACTAATAATCCAGAAGTTCAGAATCAAAGTCCTTAGCTTTCGTTCTATTCTAAATCAATAATATATCCATTCTTCAAATACAGAGAGAGAAAAAAAACCCACAACTTCCATTTTCTCAGGAACCAGACAGAATTGAGACAAGTAAACGAAATCCACCTCGTAAAAATACCCAATAGACGATAGCATAACTCAACCAATCCAACCAGAGAAGAAACACAAATAAATTCCGACTCGTTGGTAACAAAGAAGCACAAAACACAAAGCTTGAAGCTTGAAGCTTTCATTTTTCTTTACTTCCTTGCAACCAAACAGAGAGGACAAAAATCAGTACCTGATACACCTTGCTTCCTTCAACAACCAATTTGAGAAGCTCCTTAGCAGAATCTAAAGCGGTTCTCAATAATTCAAAACCCTTAGTCTCTTCTTCACTTAGCTCTTCATTGTTGTCCTTCAATTCCTCAAACAAAGGGCTCAACAGCTTGATTCTACGTACCAAATTGCCATGCATCTTCTTGCAAACATTTCTACATTCCGGTGACATAGAAATCTCTTTCACTGAGTCAACGAGTCCACTCAACAACTCAGAATTCGGATCCTCCGTTAATACCATGTTTATTAAAAACGATTGAATTATGCAAATATACCCTCAAAGTGAGGATTTTGAGAGAAATAAGAGAGACCCAGATGAGAAAATTAGGTGAATTGAGCTGGGTTTTAATGAGTTGATGAGAAGGGCAGGTGAATGGACAACGGTTTAAACTTAAAAAAGAACCTTTATCATCAAAGAGGAGCGTTAAACACCGAGGAAGTGGAGAGGTTTTTGTGTGAAAGCAAGAGACACTTGATTTTTGGACAAGAAAGATACAGATGCAGAGTTTGGAGCTTAAAGCAAATTTTTTTTGCTTCGATTAAGAAAAGTGGGATCCAAGTTTTGGTCCTCTGAAAAAATAATTAAGCAAAGAAAAAACAGAAGTGGGGTACTAGCAGTCGAGGTTTAATTCTTCGGTTGAGACTTGGAAAAGGTTTGATGAAAATAAGAATAACGAGTCCATAAAAAGAAAAGGAAAAAAAACAGAGAGAGGATATTGAGATCATTACCGACCAAATTTATGGTTGTCTTTGTGACGAAATTGTCCTTGAGGATGTAACGAATGAGATTACACTGTTATTTTGTTTTCATGTTATATTTATGTGGAATGGCCTGTTACCGGTCAAAATTATTTGCCTCCCTTCTTATCATATTTTTTTAGATACAGTCCGGTTTAAAATGTAGATTCTGGATTTTGACCGGATCACCAGGTTACTTTAATTAATTTATTTTTTAAAAAAATAAAATAATATTATTTTAGTAAAAATAAAATAAATGAAAATAAATTAAAAACAAAATAAAAATAATTGATTTAACCACAAAAACTTGAATTAATTTAGTTGATTTAGATATAAATTATGATCAAAACTGGACTCTCAATTTATTTTTGACTTTTTTAAAAAATTATTAAAATAAAAATTGTTATAATGTTTTATTTTTAACTATTGTATTGATATTATGTTAATTTTAACTTGAGTTTTACAATTATAATAGTACTGGTAATTATAGTTTTTTTATGCAAAAGTTAGCAAGCGAAATTAACATATTGATAAATATATGGATTGATAATTTTGTCATTAACAAAAAGAAAAAGAAAAAGAAAAAGAAAAATTAGCATTGGGGTGTAAATTAATCTTTTCATGGGATCTATTTTATCATTTTATATTTGTTAAGGGATGACTTGGATTTTTATCATATTTGTTGCATGGTAAAATTACATGAATACCCTTTAAGAGTAAAAAAAAAATACTTGCACGTGACCTGGGGGCATTGTTTTATCTTTCACTTTTTTAAACATAATGTAACGACTCAGTTGTCTTTAAAATTAAAATTCTCAAGGCATGCTTCAAGGGGTTTTGCATCATTCCATGAAGGTTTTTCCATGGTAATTATTTGGTGCCAGGGGTAACGTGGTAACTTGATAAATAAATAATAAAAAAAACTGACTTTGAAGGTTAAAAAAACTGTTGTTCATTGTGTCATTGCAATCCCCGCGGTGTCCTTTACCTCGGGCGACGGCGCGTGTATGTTGTTCTTTGGCAGGTTGTCACAAGCGCCATTTTTCTTTCTGGCAGGAAACCAGTTGAGCGGCCCAACAGCCTGTCAATTGGCGCATCATCATCGCTGCTGTTTTCTCTTCCTGCGCACAAATTGTCAATGGACGGTCAGATCTCACCCCTAACCTTCCCCATGGGCTCGGCTTCGCCTGGCTTGACTTTTGAGCCTCAAACCCAGAAATTCAAGGAGAAAACAGCAATTTCTGGCCTCGACAATGCATAAATTATACATATCAAACGCAGCCATAAACGTGGACTCCTGAGCCTTTCCGAAACAACGGTCTGGGGCCAGAGTTAATTTTCAAAGCAGGCAATTTCAATAAATCGGCCACATTGAGAATTTAAGATAGGTTTTAAGAAAATGATACACACAATAACCATGAATTTAGAAAAGTCATTTCTAGGGTTTGAAAAAGGAATGCTATAGATGATAGCGTAGTGTTTGAAAATCCATTCTCGCAACTAAAATTCAAATCCAAATTATTACTAAAAATAGCTACTTAATGCTGAATTGTTGATTATGTTAGGCAACATGATAGGACGTAAATGGTTAGAAATTGATACGCATCGCATTCAAAATCCATGTTAGAAATGGTTTGTTAATAAATAAGAGAAAAACCTCGTAATTGGCAAAAGAAACAACAAATTCGAAGGAACAATGGAAAGGGTTACTGTCATTGTCTTTAGAATGACGCCGTTTTTTGAATATTTTATAGACAAAGAAAGTTTCGAGTAATTTTCTTCAAAAGAGATCCGTAGAAACCATAATTTTATCTCAGAGTAGGTTACTTGTTTCTTAGTCTCCATGGATATTTCATAAAAGTTACTATTTTTTTTATACAGTGATCCTCAAGGAAAAATAAAAAAAATTAAGGGTTATCATTTTCTGTTCGGTTTGGTTTTTATTAAAAAAAATAATCAAATCAAATTTTTTTAAAAAAATAAACTGAAACCGGTCCAAACCTACCGGATTAGATTCGGTTTTTTAGGATAAAAACCAGTTCAAATCGGTTTGAGTTTGGTTTTCGGTTTCAAGTTTATAAAATCAAACTTGTCGGTTTTTTCAAAATTTTAATCGGTTTTTTTCACGGTTTGGTTTTTTCGGTTATATTTTTTCTGATTTTCTCGGTTTAATCGGTTTTTCAGTTTTTTTACTCGCCCCTAAAAAAAATACTTCACTTATCAAAGTTATTAAAACCTTCCAGTTCAGGGTTAGGATCACATGTTAAGCAAATTAATTTGAATTAACCAATAGTGTCAATTTAAACAAAATAAAAAGTTTCAACAACTGTATTTTAAATAATTTATTTCTAAATTCAAATTGGTTTTTTCCCGCTCAAACCAAATCAACTCTAAATTATTGTTTGTTTTGTGCAACACTCAACCTAAACTAGGAGCTAAATCAACTAGGTACCAGGTCATACAAGTCTCAAGTCAACTTATAAAGCTGAATTTAATAATTATCATTGTTAGTTGATATTTAATCCATGAACATTTATATACCTTCCATTAACCAAATTTTTTTATATCTAAATATACTGGTTGCCTACTTAATTTGAGAAATTTGATGATGTTTAATAAGTAATTAATTACACTCCTTTATTTATTGAAGTTAGATGAATACTATTTTTATTATTTTTTTATGTGTCATTAATTTTGTTTTTTTCTATTTATTTATTTTTTAAAAATAAATACCAAATAATAATTACTAAGATACTACTCATTATTGCACGTCAACCATAAAACCTACCCCTTTTAACGCAAGAGTTCTTATTATTTCTTCCACGGCTTATTGCAAGATCTTGTAATTATTTTGTCGTAGGGCAATTTGGGGCCCACATGGGCTAGCTTGCAATGATCCCACCAAGCAGATGACGTGTCAAGATAAGTCGATCAGTACCAGCAAGAGACAGCCGCGTGGATTCAATTGCCGGCAGCTCTAGGCAAGGCAGGACAACGTCTCATTATCATGCTCACGTGGACTGATAGCAACCAATCACATAGCTTAACGTGGAGTGCACGTGAGCTTAGGTGGCCCATCTTAAAATCTATAATCAAAGTACCTATCAATTAGATGGCCCATATTTTAATCATGTGTTCATACTTTATAAAATTATGAAAGTCGGCAGAGGATCATCATCATTAAAACAGTGGATAATCACTGGGTCCACACTGCTAATCCTTCGATTAAGACCTTAAACAACTTTCTTTTTTCTTCTTAATTTATTAGAATGTAAACAAATTTACTTGCTCCTTCTCTACCCAGACCACACCAAATCTTGTTCTTTAATGATGTCTCTTCTGGGCATGTTCGGAAATGGTCAAGGCGAGATTATTAGGAAGAGATTATATCTCTTGCTTGCTATTATCGCTAATCGAAGCTTCTTCTCTCTCTTTTTCTCTTTTACTAAAGTAGTTTTTTTTTTCAATTATTAATTTACTTTTTAAAAACTAAATAAATAAACTGTAAAAAAAAATCATTCAATAGCTTAAATTATTAAGTAAAATCTCATGGTATAATTTATATTATTTTCTAATATATTTTTTTAAGTGAAAACTCTTGGAACTTGAAACTTGTATAGACCCATGTTATCTTGAGTTTAATTTTTATCAAATAAATAAGGATGATAAGATTTGAACTTTTAATCGCTTGGTCATCAAGACTCTGATACCATGTCAAAGAATCATTCAACCCAATAGATTAACCTGATAGATGAAGTCTCATGATATGATTTATATTATTCTCTAACATAAACAAAACATTACAATGTAAAAACTGATTATTTCATTGATGAGATTTTTTTTTTCTTCTCATGACATGTTATTGTTGTTAAATTTGAATTAGAAAGAAAACGTATTAATTTCAAAGGTAGGACAACACATATTTGCCTTTTGTTTATAAGGTTAGATTTGACTTTGAAAGATTGATCCATGTATTGTAATTCATTTGGGTAGGGAAGTTAGGTGTAGACTGTAGATGAAGTGGTTTTTTTTTTTTTTTTTCCGAGTCAACAAGCGAAAAGATGGAACAGAGGTCGGTAGGAATTGGAAATCGGCAGTTGAAACTTTCATGACTGGGTACTATATTATTTTATTGGAGGGCAGCAGATAAATTACTCTGATTAAGAGGACTTAACTGCACTTCTGGTAAAACTTCAATGCCTGACATGTTAATTGCCCACATATACGGTGAATTTTCAAGCTCTTTCAGCAGGGAATACATGAATCATATCTTTAATGATTCAAAACTAACGAATCACTCCATATTTCTCGACGGAGAAGGAGACTAATATTAACTTAGTTATTAACCCTACAATGTCATCACCTTGTTTTATTAATTAATAATTAATAACCACGTTTTATTACGTTCTCCCTTTGTTAGTTTTTTCACTTACCAAGGTTAATCATCCTCACAATCTATCTAATTGAATAGGTGTCACCATAGACACATTCTCAATTATTATCGTGGATATACATCATTGATAATTTCATGTTTTTTGTATAATTATTTTACCTAATAAATAATAAAAATAAATAAAATATAAATATTATTGTACTCGAATCAAACTTAAACCATGATATATATATATATTAAATACAATACAATACAATATATACATACTCCAATATTAGCATGATATACGTATACACACACATATTACTATTTTATTTATATTAAATAATAAATAGTACCACAATAACAAATATTCATCTATGTATTGAAACCTAATAAAAATACAATATAAATATTTAAAGCCATTAAACAATAGATAGGATATCAACATGTTAAAAACCCAACTCATGAATATTTATTGTCATCAAACCAATGGAGAGCATGGCTCGCTCGAGGCTATCAGGAGTTAGGTCTGCCAAACATGACCTAGTTACTGGTGGGAAACCTTAGGCTATATTATATAACCATGTATCCGGTCTAGGATTTGACAAGTTTCGCGTCCCTCTCATGAGAACTGACAAGGCAAATTAACTAGGTGGTCACAGCTGCAGGAGGCTAAAACATCCCGAAGAGTGAATTATTGTTTCATTATTATTAATTACTAACAACAACTAAGGGGCGTGGAATATTTCTTTTATTCCACTCTAATTGTATTAAGAATTATAATAATAATTTATAGTGTTTTGTTATTCTTTTATTAATTTTATCTTTTAATATTATAATGATTAGAATTTAAATTTAATTTTTTTATTTTACCTATCCACATGGTCAGCAAGATATGCGGGTTTGCTAGGACAATCCAGGTTGTCTCAGCTTATAGATTTGAAAGTGTGTGTTTTTTTTAATTAAACTTTACTTTTTTATAGTTTATTTTTTTCTCAAATAGTTAAAACAAATAATTTAAAAGAAAAATCATGTTATTAAACTTTATAAATTAACAAAAATTAAAGGATGTAAGGAAAACATTGCTCACCTACACCTATTGCACTGTAGATTACAGTGTTTTGTGTGTTTTTTTTCTTTTTTTGTTATTTAATTTTTGTTATGTTTTTTTTTAATTTGTTTTTGTCGATTTAATGTTTTGATATTAGGGTGGTTGATAATTTAGCTTTGTAATTTGTTTCTTTTTATTTTGCTTTTCTATATGGATAGCGATGTTTGCGGGTTTATTAGGGTAACCCAGGTTGTCTCGATTTACGGATTTGGCATGGTGTCTTTTTTTCTTTTCTTATTTTTAATTGAACTCAACTTTTTTATCATATATTTTTTCTCATATAGTTAAAAAGATTAGTTTAAGAGAAAAGCCTTGTTATTAAACTTTTTAAAGTCCATGGACCTATTCACAGGTTTGACTGGTTAACCTAGTTCGTGGATATAATGAGTTTAACTTCTTTTTTTTTAATTGACTTTCTTTCTTATTTCATCTTTAGATAGTTAGTTAATTGAGGATTCAATTTTATAATTGATTTTGTTTTACTATCTACGAGGTTATCACAATATAAAAAAAACTCAATATTAGGTTGGTGTTTAATTTTACGATCGTCTATTTTTGTTATCATATAGTTAAATAAAAAATAGTTTTGAAAAAATAATTATAATCCAGTAGAGTGTATAATCCAGTTCACAGGTTTGACGTACTAGCCCGGGTTACTCAGTTTAGCCATCAACCCAATATATATTTTTTATTATTATTTTTGTTCCTTTATTTTTTTTCTCCTTTTGATTTTGTTCTTCAATATTGAATTGGTTGAAAAAATAGATTGCGTGTTTTATTTTTTTGCTTTCTATATGGTTATGACTTTCTCAAATAAGTATCTATTTTAAGATTAATCCTTAATTTTGCGAGCATCTATTTTTATCATACAACTAAATAAAAAATAATTTATAAAAAAATTATCATACCCAATAGAGTCCATGACTTGGATTGTAGGGAGACCAAAGTCAATCAAATTTGTCATTGTTTCAGTATTTTTTTTATAAAAAATTTATAATCTTGAAGATCTTTTAATTAAAAGCCAAGTCATGATTTTACCGGTCATTAAGGTTATATTTAAAGCTATGAAATCGATCAATTTAAGTTGAGCTAGCTTTCTAGCAATTTAATTGAAAACTCGAGTTAAGCAAAAAGTTAATCTGAGAGGTTTCAAGATTAACTCGTTTAGCCAAATTTAATAATACTTCAAATTTTCTTTTATGTTTTTAATGTGTTTTTATATTTTAAAAAATATATTTCATCAACCCGAGTGCAAGATAAGATACTAGTTAATTACAACAACCATACACACTTCAGTTTAAAATACTAAATTATCATGGGATTCAGAATTGTATTTTTGGACAATTTCATGATTAAGTCACATCTTTTCTTATACATAGACCAAAGTCTAACGTTGCTCAATTTAAGCGTTTTGCACTAATAATTAAATTATATTACATGTCTTCATGCAAGAAATATTTGAGTTCAATATCTGAACTTAGAGGTTCTGTACGTATATAGTGTTCTTGTGGGATGTTGATACTGAAAAATAGGAAGGGGGAAAAATCAATACCATGTCAACACTAGTTAATTCAACCATAAAGCAGAAACAGCATCAATTTCCGATCAAGGCATCATTAAACATCATGATTTCTACGAACAGATAATAAAATCAAGAGCATAGAGAAAAGAACAGGGAAAAATTATCATCATCTTTAGAAAGATACACATATATGGCCTTCATCAATTGTCGCCGGCTAATAACTTTTCAACTTCTCTCCACTGGCAAGGAATGCTAAGCGCACCTTCATGACCAAAACCAAACTCTTCTGCTGCTTCCTCCAACAGCACCAAGAACCTTGGATGGTTTAAGTAGCTCAAAGGCACAACAAATCGCTTAGGATTACCATTTTCGATTGCAATCACAGCAAAGTGCCCTACCTTCACATCCTTTGGCAATGGAGAGCATTAATTCCCATGATATTCATGAATTTTTCTGTACTTGGAGGCTTCTTTCCAGCCCAGTGAAAGACTCTTCTGTAGTTTCTCTGCCACAACCCTCAACTTAAGAATGCCAATATTTTTCTTACCAGTAGCTCTAAGTATGCCCATGGCTAATGGCTAGTTAGCATGGTGACTTTGAAGGCATATGATCTTTGTTTAATTTATACATGAAGTGCATGGCAGCGAAGTGCATGCATGATCAATAAAACAAATTAGGTTTCAAGACCTTTAAGCGTACTACCTAGTCGAAACACATGCATGTGAAAGAAACACGAAAGACCTTATAAACTGATTTGTTCTCATGTGATCATTCTGTCACGTCTTTTTTGTCTAGTCAAAATCTGTCCCAATTAATTTTGTTTGCAAGGAAACTCACGTTTTTGGTCCTTTTTTATGCTCAGTACTTCTTGCATGTATTGGTCTAGCTATGTTTATTTCAAATTTTATATATTTAGGGAATTAAACTCACAAATCAAGACTAATTAAGCTTGCATTTCACTTAAAAAGGTGTAGGTTCATATGCACTAACATGAATTTGGTAAAGTTTAGGCAAATGATTTTGGAATGCCAAAATCATTGATTTGGTAATTAGAGTTTAGGTTAAACGTTTTTGACAAGCACTGATCCTCACTTCCTTGGAAATTTCTACGGGAGGAGAATCAAGAAAATGCATCCCAATGAAACCCTAATTAGTTGAAGCTAGCCAAACTTCCCAGTCATGGAGTTGGAGGAGTTCTCAAACAAATCATCTTTATTCAAAGAATTTGAAGCACCCCGAGTAGCTTCGCCAATGATTTCCGAATTCATCTCAAGTTCCACCTGTTTATAGCCATAATCCCAGGTGAAATGTAAACCCAAAACAGCAGCTCGTAGCTCAGCTTTAATTTGAAATAAAATTTGATATTTTAGTTGGATATATAGCTTCGCCAATGATAACCGTGTAATTGATCGTATTCATAAACAAAATATAAACGTGTTTAATATTATAGTGACTTTAATTTTTATAACTTCTTAAAAAATATTCTTAGTTGTGATTTTAAAAAATATATTTAGTTAAAATTGTTGTAAAATAAATTCTTACATGTAAAATAAATAAAAATTAAAATCTTTATAAATAAAAATGATTTAATTTTTTATAAAATCAAGATTTGAAATATATTATAAATAGATTCCAATATAAAGAATAAAAACTATTTAACTAATTAAATAAAATTTTCTTAAATAAAACTAACTGCCACAATATCAAACAATGAAACCATGTCCGTATCTAAGGCACCGCATTTACATTTTACACCCGAATTATTGTATTCGCATAAAATTTCCTTTTCTTTCCAGGTAAAGTCTTCCATACCAGTACTAGATAGAAACGTTAAACACGTGGCTCAATACGCCAACAGTACAAGTCAAATAAGACAACAAAATTAAACGGAAGAGCAACAGCCATTAACGACCTAGCAATTAGCTAAAACAGAGGACAAAAAGAAAAAGAAAATCGATCTTGATAAACCCTAATTACACTTTCTATACGTACAGTGTTAATTACATTAACAGGATTTCAACAATTAGGTCATGGGTTGCTCCTCTTCTCTTCCAGGTAATCCTTAGTTTGTCTTTCAATTTCTTTGAAAGCCTTAATTTTTAACTTTCTTGGATTATGGTTTTATTTGGCACTATTGTGAATTAAGTGGATCAAAATGCGATTTTGATGCTAATGTTGTTGGTTGACTGCTTTAGTTTAGTTAGTTTAATGAGGTGTAAGCGAATTGTGAGATTAGTGTGTGATCGGGGAAATGAGTTTTTGGTAATTAGGGTTTGAGAAGTGTTGCTTGTTGATAAAATGATTTGATTTAGTGACCTTTTTGAGGATTTTTGCTAAATCTGCTTTAAAGGTTGAAATTTTGGTTTTCTAGCTGTGGTGGCTGGTTATTTGTGTCTTGGTTGCTTATGGAGTGGTTCTATTAATTGATTTAATTCGATAATTTGCCTATTTGGGGTTTTCTTTCGGGGAAAGTGTTTGCAGATAGGAGTACTGGGAGATTGGGTGGACTTAACAATTCAGAGAGTGGTGGAGTGGCTGATGCCAAAAACCTACGCGTAAAGGTAAGTATATGGACCTTGCACTATAGACTGTCTTTTTTTTTTTTTTTATGTGTGAGATTTTATTGGACATTGAGAAAACTTATGTGGGTAAGGGAGCAAGTGTTGAAACGGGATCAGGTTAGCAGTTGATACTGTTTGGATTTTTCATATTCTATGGGGCTTAGTTGATCTGCATTTCTCTAATGCCATGCTGTTTTGAGATTTTTTGGCGGCAATGCTGTTGATGAAAATGTCCATTTTTTTTTTCAAAGTGAGGCATTGTGTTTGAGTGTTTGAAGCTGTGATTAATTGGCCTTCTGATGCAAAAAGGGAAATAGTGTTGCTGCTGTTTTAGCATGTTGGGCGTTCTTTTTTTGTTTGGTCAGGGTTGGGGAAGTTGGTGGTGGTGGGCTGGTGGTTTCTAGGACCACTTTGTTTTATATTTTGGTGTGGTGTAGTGCTATGTGCTCTGTTTGAATTCTTGAAACAAGTTTGTACTTTTGGGAGTTTTTCCTTGCCTTCATGTAGACAATCACAAGCAAGCGATTACAGGTGGAATACTCTTTCAATTTAAACAATGATTTTTAAGCTGTTTTATGTGCAGATTTGGTTCCTGGACTGTTTCACACTCTATTATCTGATTTTATGTCGAAGTTTGCATGTTATCTTCTTTTTCCAGAAGCTATCCAGGTTATTCTAGCGGTTATTTTTGCTATTATCTGCTGGTGCCAACATGCATCTTATTAGACAATGGCACCACTTTGCTTGTTTTGAGGTTGGTTGAAGGATGACATAGGATATTTTAACTTTCAGATCCCTCAAAGCTCTCAATTTGAATCCGTGAATTCATTCTGTTAACTTCTGTGTTCATATATTGACTAGCATTGGTACAGTTTGCTGACGAGATTATAGACTGCAGTTTGCTTTAAATTTAAGTCTGTCTTTAATCAAATCTGATTCAGAAAGATTTTTAAAAGGTCAAATAATGTCTGCATGTCATGCATCTATAAATTTTATATGAACTTATCGTGTACCATCAAAATACTCCACATGATTCAATACACAATGGATGAGCATTTGAGTCAACTCTTTGTTTGAATTTGTGTATAAAATCAAATACAAATTTCTTCCGCATGTTTGAAACAACAACAATAAAGCATATTGGAGTTGCTGCTTTCTTGCTCGCATTTTTCAGAGTGAATGCAGCTGACCTTTCTTTCCAATGTTGTGAACAGCTGGTTTTATTAGGTGATTCTGGTGTTGGTAAAAGCTGTATTGTTCTTCGCTTTGTTCGTGGCCAGTTTGATCCAACATCCAAGGTAAGGAATCTATCATTCGTTGCCATTCACATGCATTCACCTTGTTTGTTATTTAAGCCTCCACCTCCACCTCCACCTCCACCTCCACCTCCATCCATCTCTCTCTCTCTCCCGCACCCGCTGGCCCTAGAAGGCTGGAACTGCTCTTGATACATCTATTTAGATTTCTTACATTGGATTTTCAGGTAACTATTGGAGCATCATTTTTGTCACAAACAATAGCTTTACAGGATTCTACAACGATTAAGTTTGAGATATGGGATACTGCTGGACAAGAAAGGTACTCTTGGGAAAGTGTATATTGTGTTGGTCACACACACATGCAGATACAAGCAAACAAGTCCATATTGAAAATTTACTGGAAAAGTTAATCTGATAGTATATTTTTCTTCTGGCATGTTCCTCCTTCCCCATCGCCTTTTCCTTCATAAACACCAAAGCTCTTATTGATTATTGATTTTTGTTTCTTATTCAGGTATGCCGCACTAGCACCGCTATATTACAGAGGTGCTGCAGTTGCAGTAATCGTGTATGATATAACAAGCCCAGAGACATTCAACAAAGCACAGTATTGGGTTAAGGTAGTCTGCTGGAATCACAATTGCATCTTCTCTTGCCCTGTCACACATGCAGGCACATGTTTATGCGGGTGATGAATTTGCCCTCACATTTTGATGTGAAAAGAATTTGGCTTATTGCTATATTGTTCTTAAACACTTTAATAAAGAAGGTTTATGCTAACTAAGTTTTCACAGAAAATTGAGAAAGAATTAACAGTTTTGATTCAGCATGGCACTAAGTTTCTGTTTTGAAAATATAAACTTAAGCCCGCTAAAATCTGTTACATGATTATGAGTGTTTTAATATCGTAGCTGATGCAACCTAAGCTGTTTTCACTATTCATTTAGCTTTGTGACGGCTCTGTATTTAAAAATCTCTTTTCTATCTTCTATCAGAATATAAATACCTCTCTTCTCTCTTTCTCTGAATTTAGCCAGAGATGTTTCATAGACTTGTTAAGTACATTTGAGCTTTACCATTTGCTCAATGATTTATCCTCTCTGCTCATGTGAAAGTTTATTTTCTTGGCTTATATCCTATTGTGTAACAGGAGCTACAAAAACATGGGAGCCCTGATATAGTCATGGCTTTAGTAGGTAACAAGGCTGATCTTCATGAGAAGCGAGAAGTACCCACTCAAGCAAGTATAGTTATTTATTGGGAATAGATCATTCCTAATTGCTGAATATATTTTAATGTGTTTTGCTTTTTAATAATTGAAGGATGGCATTGAATATGCGGAGAAGAATGGGATGTTCTTTATTGAGACATCTGCAAAAACTGCAGATAATATAAACCAACTGTTTGAGGTACCATTGACACTTATGTGCTTTATTTCTATAGCATGATTCTACTAGAAAAGAAATTACTTTGATGCAATTGAGTCTCTGGTTAATTATACTTAAAGGTTCCACTTTTAATTGTAATCTGACAACCTCTTCAATTTACAGGAAATTGCTAAGCGACTCCCGCGCCCTTCCTCAACATGACCGCGGACCCTTGAAACTGAATTAACTAGATTGCCTCAAATGTTACAAGAAAACCACTTGCCTGTATCAACTTTGTGTATATCTTGGTAGTTGCTCTATTCTGTGATTTGACTGTCACTTAAGTTGAAAATCTACATTCCCTGTTATTATCATGAATAACACATGCAGCGTGTTGACTTACAGTCCACAAGTTTATGGTGGACAACCATGTGAAAGGACTGCATAACATTGTTGCTAAGTGTTTCAAATGTTATAGTTTTCGGTTAACCCTACCTGCCTCAGAGTATAAAAAATCATTTGAAAAAACTACTAGTATATCAGGACAGGACCGGAGATTAAAGTAGCGTCCTGTGGATGCATTCCTTCTAGGAATATGAGTTCGCACAATTCTGAATGCTAAAATTTGAGTTTTGTGACAAACTGAGACTTACGAAATTGATTCTCAAACTGATGGCCAGTAGCTCAGTAGAAACGCTTGTACTTTTCAGCCTCAGTAACCATAAACCATGTTGGATGGATCATCAGGGTTGGGGATGAGTCTGCTTCAAAACTGGGAGGGAACGGAACAATAAAAGAGATGAAGCAACTTACCTGCTGGCTGTCATCTAGCTTGGTATTGCCAAGGAAAAGGTATGGATCAAGGAAGATCATTTTGTTGCCCCCTTTCAATCATACAGGTAAAATAGATTATAGCTGCATGCACTGTAAGGAGTACTGAAGGTAAAATAATTTGATCTTTGGGCTAAGGTAATGGAATAGACCCCTGGAAACAATTGAAGCTATTACAGGCTTGGAAGATGAGCTGAGAAGTTGTAACTCTGTTGAAAGGGTTAAACATGTAGTTTGCATTCGTTTATACAATTCAACAGTATGTAGTTTCTAGATCACTGCTCATAGTACATGAACAGCAGAATCTATTTTGCTGTATGTCTGGACCTCCACACAAGATGAGATAATGTCAAGCCCTTTTCATGCTCCGTTTGTCACACCACCCAGTTGTGAAAGTTTACGTATTGTCATTTTCTTGCTGCACCCTGAGCGCCCATTTCCTTTTGATATCTGTGGGTCTTTGTGGCCAAAACTAGTAGTTTTTCATAACTCGGGACTGGCCACATCAAGTCACCGTCCCTTGGATCGATCTTCTTAGGAGTAGGATTGGAATTAAGCCGCACGTAACATGAAGTTTCTCTTTCAAGCTAGTGAAACCACTAGCAGAAAATGAAGTTTGTTCTGGGACCTTAAATGCTGCCAAAACCCGACAATGAACTACAGTTTCTTAATCCCTACAATATCCCCCATGTGTCCATGATAAGCGCAATCAGGAATAAAAACCAGCAGTGAAGAGGGAAAACAAGATACAATGGGTGACTTATAGACTGATTATTGGATATGACACTGTTTTAGCTAAGGTAAACACAGTACCACAAGAAGATAACTTTTGAAGGACATGTTGGAAATTTTGCGAGTGCAACGAAACTGTCATGGATTGGTGGAAACTAAGATGTAGGCATGGTTTAGATACGTACAACGGTATTGCTCTTAGCTGCTGGACAACATATGTGCCTGTGAGGGCCACTGTAGAGTTCTGAAGTGGCTTTGGATTGTGATTTATGATAATTATGTAAGACACGAAGCTCACTATATATATCTATCAGGGACAGGGAAGGGGACAGGGACCAAATGACTGTTTCAGTCGGTGTTCGTCCTCTCTACTGTGCTCAATCCATCAAATGCGTGATCCCAGAAATAAAACAAAACACTTAATTAATGCTACCATTCAGTGTATTTTGTGATCTATCAAATGCATGTGAAAAACTAAGTTCCTTTAGAGAGAAGAAAAGGAAAAAAAAGACTGTCCTACAAAGGCAAACGAATCTTTTGTCACTGATGCCAGACGGCGTATACCATTCATATCTATATCGTACGTGAAAAAGGGTGTGATACCCAGATGCTGTGAGGACTTACTCAAGAAGCGATAGGTATACAAAGTGTTATTGTGATTTTATTTTACTTTATATTATACTTTCTAGACTTGCTTTATAAATAATCATACGAGTATATTTTATGGTAAAAGTGGTGTCTTATACTCGGATACCAAATATAATAGAATCAGAGACGACGCTTAATTATTATTTTAGAATAAAAAAAATAGAGACAATAAATACAGAAATATATTTAATTGAAAAGATAAATATAAACATAAAATAAATCTATCTATAGTTTTAGGATGTATTTTTATACTTTTAAAATAAGAAACACATGAAAATATGTATGATCTATTCTTGGTATTTTTGTTTCTTTTGTTACAAGATATATAGGACGTAGTTATATTATTACATAAATATCATGCACAATAATATTAAAGATAGTCAATAAAAAGTACCTATAAATTAGTCCATACCTAGTAAATATATTCAAGTTTTATTGATTAGACTAGTGTGTGGGATTTTTGAAATTGACTAATATGATTGGCGAGAGTTTAACTTGAGAAAATTATTAATATGGTATTTTAAATAGTATAAATATAATTTTTTTATATGTATTCCAATTAAAAATACTATTTAAAAAAACCAAATTATAACTCATCTCTTTATCACACTCAAGTTCCAATCTTTATCCTTTCTTTATAATAAATCAATGGCTAGATTTCCTCCTTTTAATTATAGCTTTTTTGAAAGATACTTGGGAATAATAGAAGGGATTTTGCTTATTGTTTTGGCTATCCCATTAGGGCAGGGATGACGAGCCAAATTAAACTCTTTTTTTTTTTCTTTTTTTTTTTACTTTTGGCTTCAGCGTTGAAGATGCCCTTAATTACTCTGCAATTGACAAACTAAAGCTAAATCTAGATGAATATCAATGCTCTATTTTTCAATGAACATCAATCTTGTCCTTGCTTAAAGCGTTTAATCAGATAAAGATTAGGCTATGCCTGAATCTCAATTTCACACAGTCACATATTTAAGATTGCATGTGATCATGTGGGCTCCGGTTCAGGAATATATTCTGATTATGAATTATTCTAACCATTAAAATAAAACACAATGGGCTAAGTGGTTTATATGATCTTGAAGAGGCTCCTTGTTGCTGATAATATTGCACATGGCATCCTTAACTTGATCCGATGAAAGTAGGATATAGCAGGGTAGTAGTACTCCTTATTTTGAATTCAAAAATATTTTTTAAATTACCAAATACTCAGTATACTAGTGTGGAATTCTCTCACCTCGCTATCAAAAGAAGAGAGAAGGAGAAAGGAAGGACATGGGGCATTGCATTTTTAACATGTTTGGGCAATATTTGGAGCTCTTGAATGGACTACCCAACCTCTCAGGAGACAAACCCACATGAAGTTTAGAGATAAAATGGGGTCCCTTACTGGGAATAGCACTTGATCCTAAAAAACAATATGGACTTGTTGCTTTAATTATAAGTCCCTCCTTCAAGCTTTGATAGAACCTCAACCTTGTCAAAACCCGATCTTCAGACTGTAGCTGGTGTGATCCCCACCAACTTTTAGACGGGACAAATTATGCTCTGCGAATCTTGAGTTAGACTCATAATTGACATTGACTCACAGTTTGGGATGGTGCAGTAAGAGATAAATAAAATCATGGAAATAACAGTCTTCACATTTGAAAGTAAAGTCTTTATAGTTAATTTGGAAGAAATGGAATCGTTCAGTTTCAAATTTTAATAACAATTATGTGAAATGGGTACAGAATACATGGTGGATATATGGATTCACAGAAATCAAGATGCAGAAAATCATTGAACCATCAAAGAAATTTGGAAATCATCAAGTTAATCAGAGCTTTATGAGTGATTCACATGGTGAAAGTATACATTATGAGACTCCCTCGAACACAAAAAACATCCTGCTTGTGTTCCTTCGGCACCACCACACACAAGATCTGCCTTTTGCTTTTGAACCAATTGGCAATTTTTGTCCAGGGTTGATGATTCCTTTCAAGTTCTTTGAAACAAAGGCATGACTAGATCATGACAAACTTCAATTTGCATCAATATATAGCTTGTGTTTGATTTTTGAATTCCCATTTAACCTAACTTTTGTGGGGCAGACTTCTTTGAGCAATAACACACGATTGAGCTACCATAATGGTGGGAAGTGGGAACCCCTATCCTATCCTGTATAAGGGTCGATATCCATCATGTCTGTAGGCAAATCCATGGCATCTTTCATGTATTTTGACCATTTATTATTTCTCACAGTTTATGCTTGCTAAAAACTGGTGGACCACTTCCCAATTTTGTTAAGCAACGTACCATATTATTGAATTGAATTTATAACAAGCGACAATTCATTCCAGCATTCTGATTATTGTACCATCTAAACTTTTGATAAATTGTATTTGTAATTGGGTGCCAGCTATATATGTGTGTGTTACATGTGATCATGCAGTAAATTTCATTCTCGTTCATTCAAGAATGGATGAAGATGGATGTAAATAAAACGGATAAAAAAATCTCTCCTAAAATAGATCTAAAAATTCTCTTTAAAATAGGGAGAAAAAAAAAACTAATATTGGGCTCGAACTTTGTAACCTGAGTTCAACATACAATAAAGAGCCTATCTACTACTATCATAACCTGAGCTCAGCATGCTTGGATTCAAGCAGAGGGCCTGAACCCATTTCTTATCATATGTTATTACCAGAGCTAGCAGTAACCTGACTTACCAGACACTATCTGCTACTATCATAGTTACCAGTCACCTGATTTATCAAAAATCACATGCTACTAGCCTGTTTGGCAGTGTATTTGTGATTGCTTTTCAAATAACTTTTCGTGCCGATGCCAATGATGTTTTTTTATTTTTTAAAAATTATTTTTGACATCATCACATCTAAACATATAAAACATATTAAATTTTAGAAAAAAAAATTAAATTTTTTGGGAACGCAGTTTGCACAACGTTCCCCAATGGTGGAACCACCTGTTACTACCACAACTACCAGTCACTTTAACTTAACAAGCATGCACTGCATGCTACTACCATAATTACCGGTAACCTAACTTACTCGGCATCACCTGCTACCACTTACCATCCCTCTGAGTTTTTCATATTAAGTCATTAAATATCTTGATTATGAAGAATGAATCAGATTGTTTAAACTAAAAAATCAACTAATTATTCAATATATCAGTTTTATTTCTAAATATCTTAAATTTTCGGACTCGATATAATCTATTAAAGAAAAAGAATGATAAAGATGTGTTTACAGGAAAAAATAAATTTCACTAACATAAGAAATTAAAAAAAAAAAAGAGAGAGAGAACAATGTCCCTAAACTCTCATTTTGTAATCAAGTTATTTAACCCTTACAGTTGAATAAAAAATGATATTTATTAAAAGGTAAATAAAATCATCTATTCTTATATGTTACAACTATTTACTTATATGTCTTTGAACTTTAAGATCCATCAAATGAACCCTTGTGTATTCACATATATTCCAACCGGTTCTTTGCATCTTTTATGATGAAAATGCCACTCAAATCACCAAAAGAAATTTTATTTTAAAAAAAAACTTATTTAGATTTTTTAAATAAGAAAACTTGGAAAGCCTTAAAAAAAAAAGAACAAAACTTGTAAAACTAAAAAATATTTGGAAAAAAAAACTTGCGGTGCATGCAGCCATACAGTGGCCACGGACCAAAACATGTTTCCATGCCAGCGATACATATGCTTTACATAAAAGCAGTTTTTTTTTTATATATAATTTCCTGGGTATGTTTTTTTTCTTCAAATTTTTATTATCTTAAATATTTTCTTGCGTTTTTTTCAAAAATTTCCAGGTTTTTAAAAATTTTATTTGTTATCTTGTTTTTTCATGCCATTTTCATCTTAAAGATGATAAAAGACTTATTACGTGATATTTAAATATATAATTCAATCGGTTGATTTTATAGTTTCAAGAACATATGTATATATTGAAGAATAGGACTCATAAGTCATATCCAGAGGAAAATGAAATAATTTTAAGAAAAATGTAAGTGTTCTAGTGTCAAATATGATATGCTTGCTTTCCTTATTTATACATAAAAATTGAATTGGTTTTTTAATTTATTCCATTTTTTTTTAGATTCAATTGTTTTTTACTCTGGAAACAAATTATAAACAAGTTTAGTTTAAAAAGTTAAATGACCAATAAATTTTATAATATTTGTTTTAGGCCAATAGGTTCACTTTTCAAATAAGTTCACAGTTTGTTATATTTCTTATAATATCCAAACAATATACGTGATAGTTTGATATTTATGCTTTTTAAATTAAATTAAATTCTCATTATTTTTTTTCTTTTTAAAAAATAAGATTTAAAAATATGAAGAATCATATTTTTATCACTTTCATAACTATAATTATATTTAAAAAAACTAAAAGTTTACAACAATGGTGGTATAAGAAAAAAATGATTTTAACAATAAAATATTTTACAAGTGAGAAAAAATAAATATTTAAAAATTGCTATAATTTTTTTAAACAAACCAAAAAATAAAGAGAAAATCAAAACCACTTGAATGGAATTTAATATGTACGTATAAGTGTGTGTGTGTGTAGGGGGCAATATAGATATTATAATAAAATATGAGTTCTTTTATAAATAAATTATGAAAACGAATTCATTGATCTTGAAA
>Ga0325403_1000419_pt1 | contig 28951 bp, 21 predicted proteins | sample PopdelMetagenome_19_FD_205665 | JGI IMG/M metagenome (GOLD analysis project Ga0325403, IMG submission 205665) | Populus deltoides microbial communities from Bellville, Georgia, United States - Xylem-PdKOR-R4 | ecosystem: Host-associated > Plants > Phyllosphere > Stem > Wood/Secondary xylem... | reverse complement strand
GGAGAAAAAATTTTGATGCTTGATTAATAGCTGGTTTGATTAAATAAAATTTAGTTTTATTCATTTAAAATAATTAAAACTTCAATAATTAAAATTGAAATTAAAACAAATGTTGACCCCCATTTTTTGCAAGGTTAATGACTAAACTGTGCGAAAAACATGAAAGTCCAATATGTAAAAGTAAATTGTTGTTTTTTTTTATTATTATCAATGTAAGTGTTCGAGTCAGCTTCCGTATACCTCGATTAATCTTACGAGTCCTGAAACTAACGACTATATAAGCCTCTAATAGCTCTAAGATTTGTGAAACTCGAACTAGTGATATTTAGAGAGAAAACTTAGAGCCTGATCAGTTAAGCTATACCTCTTAAAATTTAAATCGTGGCATTCTAGTAGCACACATGGGCCTGTTTAGAAGTATGGTTGTTTTTTAAAGTGTTTTTCATGGCGAAATATATTAAAATAATATTTTTTTATTTTTTAAAAATTATTTTTAAAAACAACATATCAAAACGATTTTAAATATAAAATAATATTAATTTTTAATAAAAAAAATTAATTTTTAAAAACACAAGTTACCCTGCATTTCCAAACGCTCGTCCAAACACCCGTACCATCGATCTCCAAATGATGCTTTTCCTGATGGTGTTGAAATCGTCACAATGAGGAGCAACTTTTGTCTCTCTAGCCAACCACTATTCTTTTCTCTATTCTCCTCGCACTTTTCTCTTTCCTCTTTACTATTATGTTGCCTTGTTTGGTAAAGAATATCAAGGTGGACTATTAATTTTTTTTTCTCATGTTATAATTAATTTTAATTTTAATTTTTTTAATCATTTAACCTTTAATTAATTAGAAACTAATATTTGTATTTATTTTTATTTTTTTATAAGATAATCTTAGTCTCATGACTTGTACCACGAGCTTGAAAAATTAGTACATGTTGAATCAAGTTTTTTTTTTAAAAATTTATTATTTAAGATTTAGTTGGTTTGGACTTTTTTATTTTCTTTATATAAAGTTTTTCTGATTTTTTAATTTAAAACACGAATTTAGTGAGTTTTCCTAAATTGATCCATGTAGGTTTTTTTGTTAATTTGTTTTTTAATTTTATCTTTTAATATTTGAGTTTATTAAAAATTAAAAGTTTTTTCAAATTGCTTTCTATTCAGTAATTTTATCTTTATGACCTGAACCGTGAATTTTACGAATTTTATTGGGTTAATTTTTTATTTTTTAAATTAATTTTTTTATTTATTAAAAATTAATTTTATAATTTATTTTAATTTATTGTTTACAAAGATATAAAAATGTTATTTTTGGGAGTTGATTATCGGTTCAGGTTGACATAATAAATTTTAATATTAAAAAAATCATCATAATATATTAAAGTTATTATTTAATAAATTTTAAAGGTTATATTTTAACCAGTAAGATATTAGGATTGTTTTTTAAAAATCATTCATTTAAGTTTTATAAATTTAAAAGTAACTGAAAACTTATATAATTATTAATTTTAAAATCTGAAAAATTAATCAAATTCCTTATAAATTGATTATTACATCGATATTAATAATAATAATAAAAAGTTATTGTTTAATAGCCATCAAATTTTAAGTTTATAAAATTTTCCATGCTAGAAAGCAGCGCGGTGCTCAGAAGCAACGCAGGCAGGCAGGCAGGCAGGCAGTAGGCAGTACAGGGGGGAGGAGAGAGAGCACTCTGTTGGCAAGCAGGCACTCACCCTCTTGTATAGCACTTATTAATAGTGGAGAATCGAGAGCTGGAAAGCGAACAATCTGACAGTCACTCGGAACAAAACAAACATTGAACATGCTTCCCAAACAAATCTTTTAATCCATCATCATAATCATCCATTTCTTCAATTTTTTTAATATTATTCACGTTTTGCCCATCGCTTGCTCTCTTCCATCCATTAAACGATAAATTCTCATCAAATGGAATCGCTCGAAGGAAGGCCACGGGTTCAGTTTCTCTCATGGAAATACACTTTTCATCTCTCGCTCTTGTTTCCGTTGTGGTTTTGCATTTGGGTCTTCCTGCGGAATCAATTCCTGTCTACCAGGTAACTAAATCCCTAATTCCCATTTCGTTGTTGATTCTGTTTGTTTTTAGAGAAGCTACATGTCATGTCCCGGTGTGAAACAACCCATGAATAACATTTCGTTTTCCGGATCAACGGACTACATGTCATTCACTAGTTAATTAAGCCTGCACTCCTTTGTATTGTGCTTGAATGCAATGCATGCATGCATGGTCTATGGAAGGGAGCATTTCTCTGTATTTGGAGGATATAGACCACCTTCCCCTCATTGACATGTTCGTTAATTTCTGACATTTGCGCTCCTTTGTCTTTCGCAAAAAGGCCACAACCACAGGCCCTGCGGGTGCTGGAGATGATAACGTCATATTGAATCCTAGATTCGAGGATGGCCTTAACAATTGGTCTGGGAAAGGATGCAAGATTGAACTTCACAAATCCATGGAAGATGGAAAAGTCTTTCCGCAATCAGGGATGTTCTTTGCTTCTGCAACAAATCGGACAGAAAATTGGAATGGAATCGAGCAGGATATCACTGGAAGAGTGCAACGAAAAGTTGCATATCAAGTTACTGCGGTGGTTCGAATATATGTTGACAATGACACCAGTGCTGGTGTACAAATCACATTGTGGCTTCAAGAACCTGATTTTCGTGAACAGTATATTTCCATTGCCAAGTTAGTCTCTTTCACCTACTCTCGGAGGATGACACTGCATTACTTTTTGTATAGATATTTTTACTTCTCCCACTAATTGGTTTTCAATTTTGGTTACCATTTGCTATATATCAACAATGCTATAAATCCTGATGTTAAATAGATTCAGTTCAAATTTATGATGTATTTTAGTGGTATTTGCACGAGTTTGAATGTTCTATAGTTAGGAAAAATGCAAGATCTGCTTGTCTATATTGCTATGTTTTACTTGCACCATATCTGAAATAAGGAGCTCGCTCGCTTCGGGGTTTGAGGAAATTGGCTTGTTCTGCAGTTCACAGGTAACAAATAAAGATTGGGTACAGTTGCAGGGAGAGTTCCTTCTTAACGAAACCCCTTCAAGATTGGTGATATATCTAGAAGGCCCATCTCCAGGCACTGATATTCTTGTTAACAGTTTAGTAGTGAAGCGCGCTGAGAAAATTCCTGCTTCAGCACGACCATTTTCCAAGGTTGATCAGATTTTGTTCACACACGATTGATCAAACATGCATGACATGCGACAATAACTATCTATCACCAACCTCTTCATATGTGGAGCAACATGCATGCATTCTCAAGTGTTGAATTCTATGTTTCAAGGATTAAAATTTGTATGTGTTTTTGTTTTGTAGAATGCTACTTTTGGAGGGAATATAATCGAGAACAGCTATCTTGATGATGGCACCACAGGTTGGTTTCCTCTCGGTAACTGTGCCTTGAGTGTTGGAACTGGTTCACCGCATGTGCTTCCTCCAATGGCAAGAGATTCTCTTGGAACTTATGAGTCTTTAAGTGGCCGTTACATCATGGTAACTAATCGGTCAGATTCTTGGATGGGTCCTGCGCAAATGATCACTGATAAACTAAAACTCTACTTGACATATCAAGTGTCTGCCTGGGTTCGAATTGGTCCTGGAGCAACTAGTCCTCAAATTGTGAATGTTGCCCTTGGTGTGGATGGCCAGTGGATCAACGGGGGTGAAGTTGAGTTTAATGATGACAATTGGCATGAAATTGGTGGGTCCTTTAGAATTGAGAAGCAACCGTCTAATGTTATGGTTTATGTCCAAGGTCCTGCTTCTGGTGTTGACTTAATGGTTTCTGGTCTTCAAATTTTCCCCGTAAACCGGCAAGTCAGGTTTAAGTACCTGAAGAAGCAAACAGATAAGGTAACTGCTAATATAAACTTAGTGATGTGCTCTCAATTGATTACTTGTGTTTGGAAATAACTGAATTCATAATCAAAATGCATTCTTATAGTAATATAAAGCTCTCTAATAAACCAATCATTGTGATCATGCAGATACGGAAGCGTGATATCATTCTAAAATTCTCAAGATCAGAAAGTAGCAATACAGTTGGCAACTCTGTTAAAGTCAGACAGATAAAAAATAGTTTTCCTTTGGGATCATGTGTAACCAGAACGAGCATGGACAATGAAAAGTTTGTTAAATTCCTGGTTAAAAGTTTTAACTGGGCTGTGTTTGAAAATGAACTAAAATGGTCCTGGACAGAACCACAAGAAGGTAAGTTCAACTACAGGGATGCTGATGAGTTGTTGGACTTGTGCAAGAGCTATAACATAGAAGTCCGAGGTCACTGCATCTTCTGGGAAATGGAGTACACAATTCAATCATGGGTTAGATCCCTGAACGCAAGTGGCTTGATGACTGCCGTTCAGAATCGCCTAACAGGCCTTCTTACACGCTACAAGGGACAGTTCAGGCACTATGATGTGAACAATGAAATGCTGCACGGGTCTTTCTATCTGGATCGACTGGGAAAAGATATCCGAGCAAACATGTTCAAAACTTCCCATGAACTAGACCCATACGCCACCCTCTTTGTGAATGATTATCACATTGAGGATGGAAGTGACATCAGATCAACACCGGAGAAATACATACAACAAATTCTTGACCTCCAAAAACAAGGTGCACCAGTGGGAGGAATTGGTATCCAAGGTCATATTGGTGTTCCAGTTGGACCAATTATCTGTTCTGCTCTGGATAAATTGGGCACTCTAGGCATTCCAATCTGGTTTACTGAACTTGATGTGTCTTGTCCTAACGAGTTTGTCAGAGCAGATGATTTGGAAGTAGTGCTTCGTGAAGCATTTGCACATCCTGCAGTTGAAGGTGTGATTCTTTGGGGATTTTGGGAGTTGTACATGTCCAGGAAAAATGCACACCTCGTGAATGCAGACGGTAAAATCAATGCAGCTGGTAAGAGATTCCTTTCCCTCAAGAAAGAGTGGCTATCTCATGCTTCTGGACATATTGATGAGCTAGGAGAATTCAGATTTAGAGGATTCCATGGGACATACAATGTGGAATTTGTTTCCACCACAGAGAAAGTTAACATGACATTCGTTGTTGACCAGGGTGAGTCCCCACTAGTTGTGTCCATTGACTTGTAGACATTAAGCCTCGCTGTCCACAACCACAAGGGATATTTTCTAAACAGAGAAGCACTCATTTAAGGTTAGAATTAGAATTGAAGGTTTTCTCATTTGCAGACTGCTAAGTATCAACAACCTGCACCGACTTTTTGGCTAGGTTGAGCGGTTCACCATTACAATATCTCGGGCAAACAATAAATTGCGTGATCTTATCAAACATGTTTTTTCTATGGATCTTGTTTTGTCAGATAATTAATTGCAACTCAAAACTTATGTGGCAGGATGCACTGTAGGGATCAAGAGAGTTCCCTCTGCCTTGTATAAGATTTATGTCAAAAAGAGAATTGTGCCTTGAGATTTGTTGGATTTCTCTACCCGACCAAGCCACAATGGAGTCAAAATTGCAACTGGGAAAAACTTGTTAATGTACAGCAAAATGAAGTTGGAATTGGCTCCGTCTCCTTGAGCAGCACAGTGACCTCCATGATATAGCAACAAGACCTCTAACTTCAAAATCAGTTTTCCCCATTAGAGTCAGTACTGAAAACCCATCTTCACCTAACTTAACAAAAATCTAAAAAACAATTGCCTTGTAATCAAAGACTTAATCAAAGATATCATCAAATTTGTTTAAAATAAAAGGAGGGACTAAACATGTCCAAACTTAAAACCAGAGCAATGGGGGTGTGGTTACCCCAATCTGCAAGTCAAAGCAATTCTAGTACAAGAGAAGTAGCCTTACAGAGAAGATAACATCTGAAACAGACTAAACAATTTTATAGATCGTGTTTCCTGGGGATGGAAAAACCCCGACAAAAGACAACTGAGGCAAAAAGCTAAAGGGTTTTGCCAGAAGAAATTTGATTGGTTGTTTGCTGTAGTTGGTGCCGCGCGTTTCGTAGACTTCACTTGTAAATCTCCAAACGGTGTGTATAAAATGAGGAGGTTTTTGACTTGCTGCTTCAACAGCCAAACCACCAAGACAAATCTCAAGCAAGAATATCAACAGGTACCCACCCCATTTCTGCTCTCTTTGTGCAATAAATCAACAGGTAACCACCCCATTTCTGCTCTCTTTGTGCAATAAATGGGAAACTAATGATGTTTAATTAATTTCAAATAAAAAACCCACTGTTGTATTTGTGTTATTAGGAATCTAGGGCAAACATGGAGACCCAACAGAATAATAACGGCAATGACCATTCCGAGGTACGACTTTGATCGTGTCTTTACCGTTTTTTGGGATAGTTTAAAGTTCATTAGATTGGGTTTGCTTGGTTCCGATCTTGTTATTATGATCTTCTTTTTCTTGTAGTTGAATGTTATATCTTGCTAGTCGGCCATTTGGGGGGGTGGGGGTGGGGGTGCTTTTTATAGAAATGCCATTTTGGCGTTGTCCTTTTAGTGGAAAATTCAGTGTGTGTGCCTATTCGATGAAATGCTGAAAAGTGGTAAATGGATTTTTGTTTTCCATAGTGGAAAACGATTAGTTATAGATTTATTTAAGTGGGAAGTTTGTTTTTTGAGCTTAATGTTGGATTTTGTACGAAAGTTTTTGCTTCATTAGACTGAAATTTTGTTCTTTGTTTGTTCAAATGTCATGTGTCCTTCAAATATTCTTCTTCTTTTCTTAATGCTGGCCTTAAAATCTGATTTTGAATTCGAAAAGAGCAAAAACTAAAGCTGTTTTTTCAAACTTACAATTAAAGTTATATGAAGCCTCATTGAAAGCTCATGCCTGATTTCATTTGTATTGGCTAATTTAGAATCTCAGCTTTCTGATTTTACTTCTGTTTGAGTACTGCTCGGAAGTAAAAGGAATTTTGGTCTTTTAACCTGAGCTTACATAGCATGTAAATATTCTCTTATAGTTTTCAACTAGTAAAGTAGTTTAATGAATTTGAAGTTTCCAACATATGCTCATCAACTTAAGCTCTTCTGGACAGACTGTAAGCCAAAACATGATTGATTCAAGCAATAGCAATGCTCCCAATATCATATTGAACCATGATTTTTCCAGAGGACTATATTCCTGGCATCCAAATTGCTGCGACGGCTTTGTGCTTTCAGCCGACTCAGGTCACTCAGGATTTTCAACAAAGCCTGGCGGTAGTTATGCAGTTGTGTCGAATCGCAAGGAATGCTGGCAGGGCCTGGAGCAAGATATTACTAGCCGAATTTCTCCATGTTCCACTTATTCCATTTCCGCACGTGTTGGAGTATCTGGGCTTGTCCAGTACCCTACTGATGTGCTGGCAACCTTGAAACTGGAATACCAAAATTCAGCAACGAGCTATTTGCCTGTTGGAAAGTAATGGATTTTGGAACTCCATTTATTGTGTTTCTTATTTTAATAAAAGAATTAAAGTATGCTAACAATAGTTGTTGCCATTGCAGAACTTCGGTGTCAAAGGAAGGGTGGGAAAAATTGGAAGGCACATTCTCATTAGCAACCATGCCTGACCGTGTTGTTTTCTACTTGGAAGGGCCTGCTCCCGGGGTGGACCTGCTTATAGAATCAGTAATTATCACTTGTTCCTGTCCAAGCGAGTGCAATGTAATTATTCATCTTAATCTTTTTTTACTTAATTTAACTTCAGTTCCCTAAATACATACAAGTGTGGTTGCTTAAAGACATCCACAAGTTATTCTCTATCCAATTCTGTTTTATAAGCAACATCCCTCATCCACTTTTAAAATTTTTATTATAATTCCTTAATGACAAGTATTGGAATGTTTGCCTTCCTCTTTATTTTGGAAGAATGCAAGACCCTGTTCTGGAGATGGAGACGGGAACATTATTCTGAACCCTCAGTTCGACGATGGTCTGAATAATTGGTCTGGAAGAGGCTGCAAGATTGTCATACATGACTCAATGGCAGATGGTAAAATTGTCCCTTTGTCTGGAAAACTTTTTGCTTCGGCAACAGAGCGCACACAGAGCTGGAATGGAATTCAGCAGGAAATAACTGAAAGAGTGCAGAGAAAGCTTGCTTATGAGGTTACTGCTGTAGTTCGTATATTTGGTAACAATGTCACTAGCGCTGATATACGGGCTACTCTATGGGTCCAAACACCAAATCTCCGAGAGCAATATATAGGCATTGCCAAGTTAGTCTCTTCTCTGCTTTTGATCTCCAGTAGATGATAGCTGTCGTTTTCTTTGTCAACTATGGAATCTCTGCCTGTAGCATTATTTTAGTTTTGATCTCCCACATAACCACGGATGGTTTTAAATTTTATTCAATAGTTAAATTTTACCTTTTTCTTCCTTTAGAACAAGCGAGTATTTTCTCCATGTTTAGTGGTTGATAATGACCATCATCTTTGCATTTTCTGGTTTGATTTTTAGTCTGCAGGCAACAGATAAGGACTGGGTGCAGTTGCAGGGAAAGTTCCTTCTAAATGGTTCGCCTAAAAGAGTTGTCATTTACATAGAAGGTCCACCTGCAGGCACTGATATTCTTGTCAATAGTTTTGTTGTGAAGCATGCAGAGAAAATCGCACCATCTCCTCCTCCAGTTATTGAGGTTGGTTGTTTAAGGAAACATTTGAACTTTCTTCTGTTAGTTTTGCATCAGAACTTTTGCTAAATGGATATTTGAAGTTGAATCACTAGGGTTTAAAGCATTAGGCATGGGTGAATAATGTGTTCCTATATTTCTGATGTGTGCATTATTAAGATGCATGCAAACGGTTTGAAGTAGTGAGCTTTCATTTTGCAGAACCCTGCCTTTGGAGTTAATATTATTCAAAATAGCAATCTGAGTGACGGAACCAACAGTTGGTTTCCTCTTGGCAATTGCACCCTTACTGTTGCAACTGGGTCACCACACATACTTCCCCCAATGGCAAGAGATTCCCTTGGACCTCATGAACCGTTAAGTGGCCGCTGCATCCTTGTAACCAAACGCACTCAGACTTGGATGGGACCTGCACAGATGATCACTGATAAATTAAAACTCCTTTTGACATACCAGGTATCTGCTTGGGTTAAGATTGGTTCCGGGGCAAATGGCCCTCAAAATGTGAATGTTGCACTCGGTGTTGACAGTCAATGGGTCAATGGAGGACAAGTTGAGATTAATGATGACAGATGGCATGAAATCGGCGGGTCGTTTAGAATTGAGAAGCAACCATCAAAGGTCATGGTTTATGTCCAAGGTCCAGCTGCAGGTGTAGACTTAATGCTTGCCGGACTTCAGATTTTCCCAGTGGACAGAGTGTCAAGGTTCAAACACTTGAGGAGGCAGATTGACAAGGTAATTTGCAAGCTATATTTTTTTTGGTGTTTGATCAAAGTTAAATGAAACGAATTAAACAAAAGCATGTCACAAGGTTATCCACGAGTCAAACTGTGTTGATAGTATATTGCAGCTTTTGTGCAACCTTAATAGGTAACATTGGGAAAGCTACTCTCTATGAAGTCCCTACATTGATTTGATCCATAAACAGATCAGGTTTTCCATGCAATTGAAAACGTTACACTGCTGTACCCCTGTTAAATATTCAAATAGTGCATGCTGAGCCTTTTTTTTTAATGATTAAAATGCAGCATTTTAGTAAAATATCCAGAGGGTTGCCCGACAAAATACACAGCTCTCACTCTCTTCATATGTTTCTGTACTTAACATTGCTTTCATAGTAACAGAATAACGGGCATTGTTATCCTTGCCTCATTGGATACTGTTGTTGCAATTGGCAACTAAATGTACATAATTCGTTAACCTATTTGAACCAAGAACATTTCCCCCCTTTCTTTAGTTACATGAATGTATATATTCCTTGATTCACTGTCTTGTTTTTGTTTCTGATATGGAGTATTGATGCAGATCCGAAAGCGTGATGTCACCCTAAAATTTTCTGGAGGGGGTTCAAGCAGTGTGCTTGGAAGTTCCATCAAAGTCAGGCAAATGCAGAACAGCTTTCCTTTTGGGTCATGCATGAGCAGGACGAACTTGGACAACGAGGATTTTGTTAATTTCTTTGTGAAAAATTTCAATTGGGCTGTGTTTGGAAATGAGTTGAAGTGGTATTGGACAGAGCCACAACAGGGAAATTTCAACTACAGCGATGCTGATGAGATGTTGGATTTGTGTAAGAAGAACAACATAGAAGCCCGGGGTCATTGTATCTTCTGGGAAGTGGATGGTACAGTCCAGCAATGGATCAAAGCACTAAACAAAAATGACATGATGACAGCCGTTCAAAATCGTCTAACAGGCCTTCTAACACGCTACACGGGGAAGTTCAGGCATTATGATGTGAACAATGAGATGCTCCATGGATCATTCTACCAAGATCATTTAGGTAAAGATATCCGAGCAAACATGTTCAAGACTGCAAATCAACTAGATCCATCTGCCATGCTATTTGTGAATGATTATCATGTTGAGGATGGATGTGACACGAGATCATCTCCAGAAAAGTACATTGAACAGATTCTTGATTTGCAAGAACAAGGTGCGCCTGTTGGGGGCATTGGAATTCAAGGACATATAGATAGTCCAGTCGGTCCTGTTGTTTGTTCTGCTCTTGATAAATTGGGTATTCTTGGTCTTCCAATATGGTTTACAGAGCTTGATGTGTCTTCTGTTAATGAATATGTTAGAGGTGATGATTTGGAAGTTATGCTTCGAGAAGCATATGCTCATCCTGCAGTGGATGGCATTATGCTTTGGGGATTTTGGGAGTTGTTCATGAGCCGAGACAATGCACATCTGGTTAATGCAGAAGGTGAGCTCAATGAAGCTGGTAAAAGATACCTTGCTCTTAAAAAAGAGTGGCTGTCTCGTACTCACGGGTGTATTGACGAGCAAGGACAATTTGCATTTAGAGGCTTTCATGGAACCTACGTTTTGGAAATTGAAACCGTTTCCAAGAAGATCATGAAAACATTTGTTGTCGATAAGGGTGATTCTCCTCTGGTGGTATCCATAGACCTCTGATTGTCTCTTCACTCAATACAAAGCTATGACCGGTGTCATTCGTGTGTGTGTGTGTGTGTACTTGTAAAAAACTTGTGTGGAAGAGAAAGGAACAACAACATTCGCTTGCTGAATTTGGGAGCTTGTCATGATTGTTTGCAGTATATCATACAAATACTACAAAGAAACAATTGTTATTGTATCTAATGTAACATTCAGAATAAGGAGTAAAGATTCCATGCTGGTCTTGTTACTTTTGTTCGTTGTACTATTTGAGCGTGCGTTTGAACTATCGTTTGGTCTTGTATCATCTTTTTCTGGTTTTTTATTGTTTGTTCTGTGTAATCTCAAGTGCAAGCGGACACGAATGACATGTAAAGTATATGCGGATGAGTGCTGAAATGCCGAAGCGGCAAAGCTTATTGTTGTTCGAAGATTGAAAAATTAAAAAAGCTTCACCATGTCCAAGCCCACCTCATTTGATTGCAAGCCATATTTCTGATACATGAGCCAGCTTACATCATACACAGACAAAGGTGGGCGTTGCTAGCAGGTGGGTAAAAACTGGCTACTCTGCTAGGTTAAAGCCTGAAGCTAAGGCAGCATCCTTAATGCTTTAACTCGTTCATGGGCCGAGAGATGAGAACAAAAACATTTGCTCAAAGAACAACAGTTTAGTTTTTCAAGAGATCTTAGCCATTAGATGGCTAGTCTTTTGTAAAATCCTTTGATAGGTTCCAGTTTCCACCATTCGGTTGATGTTCAAAAAACTACTTGGTATATCTATTTCACGAAGAATAGCATAGCTGTCACAAGTTGATTAAGGAATCTGCCATTACTGGGTAATTCTGCGAACTTTTATCACTGAGATGCTATTATTATCGTCGTTTTATTCTTCTCTGAAACGGATACTATTATGCAGTAATTAATAGGAATTACATTTAGAGAAGAACCTCATGCATGGATTATATTTTAGTGCCCTTGCAACCCGGTGTTAGGCACCTTGAACTACCATTAAATTTCAATTACTTTTCATTTCCCCTCCAACTAAAAAACAAGTTTTTTTTTTGTTAGGTTAAATAAATCGAATAGAAAATATATTAATAAGAACTTCGAAGCTGAAATAATTCTAAACAAAATAAAAATAAATTCACAATTCATAACCTATCAAATTCACAGATAGAGATGCTCACAACTGTAGCCCTCGGCCTCCGAAATATCAAAGGAGTGTTGTATATAATTCATGAACCGTAACAGCCCAAGCATTGGTTATTAGACTACAATAGCACCGCCGAGGTAATAACAGGCCCAGTGAGTAAGAGTAGACTAGCCCAGGTGGTCTCTCGCAATTATTTTGACGGGACAAATGTTGCCGAGGTGTAAAAGTGCGTCCTAGGTCACCTTTTGTTTTCGCGACGTAAAAATATTTAAAAAAAATATGAATTTCTTTTGTGTTTTCATGTCTTCTTTTTATACGCTGGTGTGAAAATAAATTTTAAAAGCTAATAAAATATTATTTTAATATGTTTTTATTTGAAAACAAATATTATCACGACTATAAATTACAAACCTCTCCTAACCACGGCCATTAAGATAGAGGAGCACCGAGTTATGTTGAGGTTAAAAGAGTAAGGTGAGGGGGTGGCATGGAAGTTCTTGGCCAACTGGGTCCGTTGTGATATGTTTCGGGATTCTACTATCTTATCGGTTGAAACTTGAAAGTTGAGAAACCCATTTTCAGTCGCCCTCAAATCCTATGCCGAGGAGTCATTTTCTTTATTTAGATATTACTATAATGGATGGAGAGCCGAGGGTGGCTTCACAGTTTCTAGGGTTTTTTTGTTTTTGATAGCCAATAATTCAAGGGCATTATTGGCGCCGTTGTTCCACTGTCACACAATACAATGAACTGAATAACACCTAAACAGATTATTTCTCAGTTTGCTAATTATTAGGAGAATAAAATGTGGTCTGCCCGCAGACAGCGGTAATAGTTATTTAGATTAATAAACAGTCTCCAGAATACAGAAATGGAGTTTGCAAGATCAACATCAATTAAGATCCCTTGTTTTTCAAGCTGGGAATAATTTGTCAGATATTTTACTCTATTTGTTCTATCCTTAAAGTAGTTCGAGTTCCCCACACGGACCTTTTAAGCATAATATAAATTGTGATGAACAAGATGTCTGAGTTTTTTTTTTTTTTTTTTCCCAGTAACACCCCGGATCCAATTAAACCATGGCCATACAAAATAAATACAATGCCCCACATAAACATCACATCAATTTGATAGACTCCCACCATCTAATTACTACAACTACACAAATCTCTTCTTCTCGGCTACTTGGCTAGTAGTCTTGAGTATATTATGGCACCGAGAGGACCCCAAAACAGTCCCCTCTCTGTCTCAAATTCTTGGTTCTCATGGACCCCAGACACCACATGGGTGCATAGTGAGTGAGAGAGAGAGTGTCATTGTCAACATCAAAGGAGTTAACCTTTGATGTGATGGGGTTTTTTAGTGAGACCCACCTGAAATAAAAGAAAAAACAGCGAGCATGGAGCATCGTGGGGGCTGGCAATGGAGCTTTGATGTCTAGTGCATCGGGAAACAGCTCTCGCGCTGTTTTCGCGCGCTTCTCACCCAGAACAAACGACACCCCGTCTAGGACCCACTTCCACACCTCCAAAACACCCGCTCCATTGACCCACTGAACCCCCACTAGTAGTGCTTTGTTATTTGTTTTCTGTCTTATTCTCCATGGATAACCCAGTGATATCGTCATGCCATCCCTCTGGGTATCACAACTGAGTTCGCTTCTTACGTTTTATAGTTTCAAGTTCATGAGGGGGACTTGCAGAGGAAAGTATTTTACATATATCGCCGGAGTGATCACCTTCGATCACTCTGGAAATCAAGTGGCATACGACGTAGTTATCTTTCATTAGTCTTAGTTTGTTGAAGCATCTGAATTCTGCAATCACCGTATACCACTCAGATGGATGGCTGCACCCATAGGACCGCGAAGAGACTTATGGCCGTCTAGGGATAAAAAAAAAATTTTTAAAAAAAAGAAAGAAAAAAGATGAAAGGCGATGATTACCATCGCCCACCAAACCACTGTAAATCTGTATCGTCAATTTCCTATGCATAGTTGTCTGCTATTTTTGTATGGTAACTTCAGTTCAATGGTGGCTTTTCTGTCTTGTCTTCGTGTCTTATCTCTATGCTTGGACTTTAAATGCAACCCACCAATCCTCCATAAATTAATCGATTACTAGAATGGTATTTTTTAAACAAAAACAATTTAACTAAAAACATCCAAGCAAGTACTATAACATGATAGTGACTGTTTGCTAATATGGTGCCATGTGTTTTTTTACTGAGGATATATATTAAGAGATTTTTTTTTTATTTTTAACTTTGAAATATCAAAATAATCAAAAAAAAAAATCTAAAAAGCTATCAACTTCATATTTTTATAAATACAAAACAATCTAAAAAAAACTTTAAAAAATATAAAACTTGCGGTATTAAACAACATGAAAAGTGAAAACAACCACAAATAATTTTTTAAATTATAATATTACATTTACAATATCCCTCCCAATTTGTTTTGAAATCTAGAAATTGAATGTGATTGATTTACATTACTTAAATATAAAATGAGTTACATTGTAATTTTATACTAAACTTTAGATGGCTTTGGGTAATAGTCATTTAGATTTCAAACGAGTGACAATGATTATGAATGAATCTTTGTTTGTTTAAAGAAATTTTTTTTTTTGAAAAATAATTTACATTAAAAGTAGATTTCTAAAAAATAAACTATTTTTTTATATATGATTATATTATAAAAATAAATTGGAAAATATTTTTCAATATTTGACTATGTCATGGAAAATAAGCTGAAAAATATTTTATTGATATTTTTAAATTTATTTTAAAAAAATAAGAATCAAATCTAACAGATAAAAAAAATTTAAAAGGAGAATGAAATTAAAAAATAATCTAATTTCATAAATTATTTCAAATAAAAAAAATCAAAATAATAAGGATCAAATTTGACAAGTAAAAAGCTATGACAGTAAAATTATTTCAAATCAAATAGATAACAATAAATAAAATGAGAACCAAACGGAAAAAAAAATCTGAATTAAGAGTAAAACAAATAACAATAAAAAATAAAGATCAAAGTTGATATAAAAATCAAATTATAAGGGAAAAATTAAAAAATAAATAAAGAATTCAAGACAAAATATCAAGAACCGAATTTGATATAATCAATAAGTAACATGATATTTTTTTAATTTTTCACAATTTTTAGAGGGTGTATTCCATCTAAAATAAAGAAAAAATATTTTTATGAAAACCAAACTATTTTTTTTTAATAGAAGTGTGTTTCATTTATTAATTTTTTAAATAATAAATAAACAAGGAAAAATTTAGAAAATAATTTTTAAAAAACAACTTTTCATTAAACGTTGTATAATCTTATTTTCTTAAACGAGTTCGGATCACGCTGGCAAGTTGGTTTAACATTGCGATCTTTACAAACAAAAAAAGTCAGATTTTCGGATATTTGAAATCTTTTGACATGAAATGCAATAATGTTTGGCCTCTTAAATTGATTTTCTTGAAAAATCTTCAACGTCTACGTGTCAAATCCCTTAATTTTCTTTTTATCAAAATGATAATATCAATTGAATTTAAGTGGCAAAAACGGTAAAAACATATAAAATAACCGAATAAATTAAAATTTCCCCATCCTATGATTGCACTCTGCGAGTAACGCACCACTAGAATTTTTGCAATGCATGTCATGAACATGCCAAGGGAATTAATTAGGAAGAACGAAGATTGAGTTGGGGTCAATCAATCATGTAATATAAAATAAAATAAAATAAAATAAACAAGCAGTGTACGCATGAATTGTGGGAAAAAGTTGAAGTTTGGTTGGTGACTAATTGATGAATGATCGATGATGTTAATTTAAAAACAAAGTGGCGATCGAAAAGCAGGTTTGGATTCTCTACTGCTTATCTTTTAATTAGTATTGATGAGTCTAAGCGCTTTTTATTATGAGCTTATAAAATTATACTAGGAGGATTTGATGGGTATTAAGAAACCTTAGCATAACACTTGTTCAGATAATTAAAAAATATTTTTTTTTTTTAGATTTAAATATTTTTTAAACCTTATTTAAATCTTGTATTAGACTTATATCTTTTTAGATGCGTGTGTTGTGTTGTCTAAAGAGATAAAATCTAGAGAAATAAATTAAAAATAACACTTTGAATTCCACTGATGGTATGATACAGACCATGCAGATTTAATATTTCTAAATGTAATGTTCTATACGAACTTTACCAAAAGCTTATTTTAGAAAGTCTTTAGAAAAAATCATATAAACAGCTTTTACTTTAACAAAAGCAGCCGTATGTGGATTAAGAAATAATCCACAAAAAGGCCAAAATGTTAGAGTACTGGAGTGCTCGACAAGGGAACGTTTAATCAAATGCATGCAAATCAATGATATGGTGATTAAAATACATTTTGGAAGTGAAGTTTAGTATAATACTGTGTCGTTTTAGAAGATTAATCTCATCATCATCATCATCATCATCATAATAAAGATGAGAAATTAATTCAAACATTTATTACCTCATATGCAATTAGGGATTGAAGATGTAATCACTTGATAGAATAATTGATTCTCAGAGGTGGTTGGAGTGAGAAAGAAAGCAAATAGTGTTAGGAAAATTTGTTTATAAAATATGGTTAATGGTTATATTTGAGATCAAATTAAAAGTGGTGTCCAGTATTTATTATTCTGTAGGTTAAACTTTTTTGGAATTTAATTTTTAATATAAGCTTTCTAACATTAAATATTAATATGATTTAAATAAATTATGGTGAAAAAAACTTGATTTCAAATATTTTTTAATTGGCATGTTTTTGTGAAACCCAAAGCTTTCAAAAAACCCTATCCCGCTTTAAAAAAAAAAAAAAATTTCTCGTGGCTTATTTTAGTGGGAAGGTGAAGAGTTAACATTGAACCTGAAGAGTATCCAAATTTTCAGAAAGGAGAGAACGTAAACAAAGTAAATTTTAAATTTAAACCCATACACACGAGCGCGCCCGCTCGACTCGGCGTGGCTCGTGCTCATGTCGGGCATAGGCTTATCTAAATAAAATTTTCAACTCAAATGTCACTTGATTTAAATCAAAGCTGTTGATAAGAGAATGAAAATTCCATCAAATTTTGATTCCTGAAATTTTCTATAAAAATAAGGTGAAGAAGAGTGTTTGAGGTTGGTCAATTCTGTATTATTTTGATAGAGTTTAACACTTTTCTTTGTCTAAATTTTCAACATTGCTCTTCCGGTTTTAAGACTTTGTTTCCTCTCTAAATCTCCTTCATATCTAGAGCTTAGTTCAACCATTATAAAGGGATAATTGAGTGCTATATTTTTAGCTTGTTGAATTTGTTTAGGAGTGTATCTAAACAATGCGGTGTTGATAAAATCCTGAAAGACTTATCAAATAGTCTTTTTTGCACAAAGTGAAAAATAATAAAGCTCTAAAAATAAAAGACTAATCATTGACAACAACAAAACTTGATTAATTTTAAAGTGTTTTAACAAGTAAATACTCTTTTTGGTTTTGTTTAATCTTGTATATTAGTATATGATTGTTATTCAATTATTTATACAAGTTTATATATATTTGTTTAGTAAGCATGCTATTTTTTTTTTTTTTGTTTAACCTGGATGTCCGGGCTAGTTTGCGCACACCTTGACTAATCTTATGGGTCCTGAAGTTAACGACTATGTAAGCCTCCAGTGGCCATCATATAAGCAACCACAGGGCTCGAACCCGAGACCACAGAGAGAGCAAACCTCTTGATCCCAATCTCTTACCACTAGCCCATCACCTAGATGGTTAGCATGCTACTTCTTTTGTTATAATTTTAAGCTGACATATTCTTATTATATTGCATGTTTATAAACTAAACATGTTTTTGTGACTTGTCTAATTTTATTTGTGAAACTTAAACTACAAATAGAGTAAATTATATAGTTTTTTTTAATAAAAAAAGTAGTACGGTAAAAATAAAAATTTAGAGAAATAACATAGTTTATAAATTATTTTAAAAAATAACACAGTAAAAACTACAACTCTTTAAAAAAAAACAGAGATAATTTTAAAAGCTATTTTAAAATTTGAATTTAAAACATAAACCAAACTCTATTTTATACAACAATAAATTTTCTTTTCTTGTACTCAACAGTAAAATAATAAGTGTTCTATTATTGTACAAATTATTCTTATACAAACTCTAAATTTAAAATCATATGCATAGCTCTTTTTAGTTGTAGAGTTTGTATACGAATATATTACTTATTCTTGTATAAAAATAGATTTGGTTTATGTTTTAAATTCCAATTTTAAAATAGTTTTTGCTATTTTTTTTTAAATTACAGGTGTTATTTATAACTTACTAAACTATACTATTTTCTAAATAAATTTTGAGCCGTATAATTAATTACTCCTAACTCCAAAGTACAAGTTTAATTAATATTAAAGTTTAAAAGCTTCTTTAACTTAAAATAAGTTTAACCTTAAAGTAATATAATTTTATTTTTAAAATCTTATTCAACAATTTAAATTATTAAACTAAGATGGTTATTTAATTTAATATTAAAGCTTCTTTAACTAATAAATTGTAAATGTGTAGGAACTCAGGATCTATCACTTTCATTCTTTTAACTAATTCAAATAAAGAAAATAAAAATAAGATGATCTTAATTTCTTGAAAAGACTCAATTGAATATGATTTGGATTACTGCATTAACAAATACGTTGACGTGATGGTAAAAACATATAGAGATATGATAACACAAGTACTCCATATTGGTCGGGATAAAATCTGGATCCTTCGACCACTGAAGTTGAACTTCAATGCTTTTAATTTCTTTAAAAAAAAGCAGATAACACACACTCACAAAAGGATACATATTATCACTTAACTTTTCATTAAGATTTTTATTTTTATTTTTTATTTTTTAAATAAATTTAGCAAACATGTCAAACCCAAAATATTTAAACTTAACAGTCAATCAAACTCAAATAAATATGAATCTAGTGAATATATTAGACCAAAAAAAAAATGCAGGTCTGATAAACATGCAAAACCCAAAAAACTTGAACTTGGTAGCTAATCAAGCATGAGGTAACATGGATCTGATGAACATGCTAGACCTAAAAAATTAGATTTGGTAGTCAATCAAATCCAAAAAAAACATAGATATGACAAATATAACAAATCCAAAAAACTTGGGCATAAACAAGTTCAAAGGTTATATGTCCGAACCTGAATGATCATCTACAATACAAGTATTACAAACATGATAAATTATCATGCCTCTCCATCTAGAATAATTGTTCATATTAATGTAATAATCTGTCTATATTTATAGGTGTGTACAAGGTCTCTTAAGGGACCTTTATATTTAGTATCTCATTGATAATATGTAAGAGATATTTATTTTTTATTATTGTTTTAGAAAACATGATATTTTTCAATATTTTTCTTCTCTAAAATCAACATGATTCAGGGGGTGTGAATACCCCGTGAACCATCTAGATAAAAAAATTCATAACTTTTCATAACTTAATATAAAAATACATAGATTTTAGAACATTAATTAACTTAAAACTTAAAAACAAATATATTTATTCATTGAATTCAATGTTTTTTAAAATCATTTATTGTCTTTAAGTTATTTTATATGTTTTCTATAAATTTATTAATTTTATCATCGAAAAATTTTTAAATCCCAGACTGATTTTGCTGGTATTCAAGCTTTTACTGTAAACTTGAACTTTCTTGAATTAAAAAGAAAAAATACAAACACTTGAATATATTAATTAACTATTATTTTAAATACTAAATAAGTTTTTAATTATAGTATCTTGGATTTTTAGTCCTTTTCAATATATAAAGAAGAATTGACTTTGCAATCCTCGTGAGATTTGCTACTGACTTTACAATCCTCGTGAGATTTGCAACTTCATTTATGTAGTTCATATTTCATTTTCTCATATAGTTAAATCGAGTCTATACGTATATGGTAAAATTTGGTCTAATTATATTCACGGTTCAAGATAAATTCAGTCTAAGATCAAGAATCAAGGATGAAGGAGATGGCCCGTAAGCTTGTCACAGGTTGTTCTGAAGCCAGAATCAACTATTTTTTAATATCTTTGTGCTATCTTGGATTTGATGACACTATAAACACTTGTTGTATTGACTTTTTATTTTATTTTTTATAACACACCATTGTGATTTTAAATTGAACAATCAGGTCTTTATTTTTTATCCGTTTAAATAAAAGAGATTTTTTTGTTCATGACTAAGCTAATTTCCCACAATTTTAACATCTTTTTAAAAAGAGGAACACATGTCAGATTTATACTGGTTTCGATTTCAATAACATATAAAAACCACAACAAAATATGATTTTTCTTGTAAAATAAAATATAAAAGTGAACTTGTTAATCTCTATGAAGTATCATGGAACTCAATGTTAATTTATTTTTAGAAAAATAAATTTGTTTATATTTAAATTATTTAAGTTCATTAATCTCATATATATCAACATTTTGTATCATCTTCTTGAGATACACGAGAGAAGTTCTTTTATAAAAAAAAAAAATCACGGGAGAGTCTCAACAAGAAATTAAATCACCCAGTGACAATCACATTTCTAATCAGTTAATCATCTAATTTGCTGTTTTCTTTTTGACGGTGAAGCTAATTTAGTTTGACCCTCGCATGTTCATCAATATATATATATATATATATATATATATATATATATATATATATATATATATATATATATATATTTTTTTTTTTTACCTCCATAATTTAAATCTTTTCGATGTTACCCCTATAGCTTTCAAAATCCCAATTTCCTTCCACTACATGGTCTACTAAATAGCGACAAAAAACCAACCTTTATATTCGATGTTTATTTGTCCTTACTTTTCTGTAATTTCTTCGTCTCAAATCTTCACACATTTCAGAGTATCTCAGATACACTTAAGAACCTAAAAACATTCAGGATCATGTAGCAAAAAAGGATTATTTAATAGCTAGAATAATATTGGAATTCTTTTGAATTAAAAAGATAGCATTGAGAAATCCTAAAGTATATGAAAGGAAATAGAACATGAACCGATAGAGCAAGAAATGAAGCATATCCTTTTCTCCGCCCCCCCCCCCCCCTCTCTGGGGTTTTGTAAGATTGAAATCGGATTGTACAACGAGGGAGATGCATGTTGCAGTGGTCTGCCCTCCCAGGACACGGAGCTATCTTCAAGCGCGGTAGTACAAGGGACTCGTTGTGTCCCTGGGAAGCAATTAGGCCACCGCACCTGCGCCAAAATCTGGAAAACGCAGTGCCTTGGTAGGGTTTGCTACATGAATTTTATATTTTTTGGTGCTTGAAAATAGAACTGCAAGAGTGACTGCACTTGGACACAGAGACGGTGTGGAAACACATTCCCTTTATGAATTTCAATCTTTATGAATTTCCTCATTTCCATCAAATCAGACTGTTCAATCCTTTCTTTTTGAAAAAATAAAAAAATAAAGGAACGAAACATAGGGAGAGGAAAAGAATTATTATTTAATCTTTGATTAACAAGAACAATAATATTCTCGCCAATCTATAGTCAAGACTTAGTGCTGTCAACTGTTTTTTGCCCGCTTTAAGTGATTTAGCCATCCATCTTTTCGTTTTAAAAGGACCCTGTATTGACTGAAATGCTCAATGACACCTTAACCTCTTTTCTTGATCATTATTAGGAGTCACAAAAGGGGGAATATCTTAGTAATAAAGCAAAAGACAGTTGTTTTAGCTTTGCTTTTGCGTTGCATTAAATACCTGTGCTAAGCAGCTGGAGGGAGGATAATATAGATCTATCATTATCCTAGTTAATCGATCTTATGGCTTTGCAAGCTTACAAACTCTTGGATTATACGATTCCACGTGATTGTAAGTACCCTGTTAACATGTATACCACACGCCAGCATCATCCCATTGGATTCTTGTAATCAAGTCTTGATTGATTGATTATACAATTGTTAAAAAGATATTATGAAGATACTAACTGTTATCTACTTTGTTTTAGCTCCACATGCCAAAGTTGTACTGTGGAGGTTTATGCTATAATTATTAATATTATTTTAAGGTGATTAATTAGTAGATCGCCCATGCTAATCTCTTTTTGAAGCCTCTTTATTGTTGTTATTGGTACCATTTTGACTTATATTATTGAATTCACACTTAGAGACGCTTGCCATGTTCTATTTTAATAAAAAAAAAAATCCCCTTTTCTCCCGGTGAAACTGTTTCAGGAAGTTGAGCATGATTTTCTAGGATTTTGATTTACGGCTTAGTTCATCTCGACCCACTATATTTATATAGCATGTCTTCTCGTATCATTAGAGATCTTGCATCTAAAAAAAACACACAAGCAATCCAAGTGTATATCCATCATTGATCTGGTATATATCTATTAAAAAAGCCACTTGAAGAGGATAGAGTTGTTGTTGTTTATCTATTAGCTTCATGTGATAGGAGTAGATGAGCTACTTGTAGGTTTTGCCTGATTAACGATTACTTTTCACCTGTTTTTCAAAGAGTATTCAATGGCAGTACTGTTTAATTTTATTTAACTAAACAGGCTATAGCAATGAACTACTGCTCACGTACATCCTTGGCACTCAATAGCTTTTTTCAGTGGAGTTAAATTAAATGCTCGTTTTTTGTTTTTTTTTTTATAATAATTAAAATTTAATAAATGAATCAGCATTACCATTAAGACAACGGTAATCAAGTTAAAAAATAATCTTTATATATTGAGTGGCGTAATTAAGAACTCGTATACAAAATAATTAAACCAACAGAGGTTCAACAATTGTTTGTAAAGCGTAAGATTCAATCCAAATTTCTCTAAAGATTCATATGCTTGTATATGAGAAATTATTGTTCTTCGGTGGTGAATGATCACAAAAAAAAAAAACATTGTACTCCAATCTGGATTTTTGTTTTCAAAAATCAATTTATTCCCTATTGTCTAGATCATGACCCATAAATATATTATGTGAAAGCAAAATAACTGTTTTTCGTTGGAATTTCCCCGTCACCAATGCACTCCAGCTTTCTAGTAACAAATCAATAGTCTGAGGCATGCTACAGCTGCAATCTAACCATTTTGTTAACTTCATCCATAATTTCCACGCATCAGTACAGAAAAAATGAGAAAGTAAACTCCCTCGTTGCAATGCAATAATTGCATTGTAACAAGGGAGGTTACTCCTCAAAATTCGTCGGTACGTTCTTCCAATAAACAACGAGAAACATTGATTTCCAACTGATGGTATGTAAGGGTCCTCAATTATAATGTCTTGAGTCCTGCCACTCCTGTTCAAACGAAGTTACTGTTAACAGTGTTATGTGAAGTTCAAACATGGTATTGTATAAGGGAAACCATCCCAGTTTCTTTCTTTCTTTTTTTTCTTTTTAGTTTCCTTCCTTTTTAATTACTTGCTTCCGAGTGACATGACAGAAACAGCTCATTTAAATGATGATTGAAGATGATGATTTGACTGGAAAAAGGCGAGCACCAATAATAGACATGTAAACTGTGGATCAGAAAATCAACTCCTCTCCATGAGTCTCAATCTCAGGCTGTAGTTTCAGTTAGATATGCGTTTGAAATTTGATATAAAATATTTTTAAAAGTGATTTTAATTTGAAAATATATTAAAATATTTTTTTAAATTTTTATTAGTACATTAAAATTATTAAAAAATATTGATTTAATATTTTTTAAAACTGAATGCATTTTTAAAACGAATTAAAATGTAGTTTAAGAAATAAACGGTGTCTAAAAACTACTCTGCCAGTTGCACGGATTTCGATTGGACACCTACAACCCAATTAGGGAGCAAACACATTAATAATGCACGTAGCCTTTAAGATATATCAAGGATTTCAGGTAAGTTGAGTGTATTTACTGCACTCACACTCGGTATTAGTGTAGCCTAGCGCAAGGAGTTCTTGGTTAGCGAAGCTAAAAAATGCCAAATTTCTTATTGAATCTGAGACTTCAATCGAGTGAAGTAAAGAAGGGGAAAAAGAAGGAGCAGAATCCTAACATAGCATGAACCGATCGGTTTCTAAAAAGAAAAAAAAAATAAGAATGTAGGTAAAACAGTTACATGGGAGTAGAGTTGTAGAGGCAGTATGAGTGAAACTGTGCAGTGAATATACTATTCTAAAAAAATGCATAGGGAAGTGGCGAAGAATAGCAGTGAGCAGGGTGCTTGACTGGACTGAGTGACAAGTGATTATGGGGTACCTGACTAGTACTCCTGGTGTTTCTGTCTGTGAGTTGGAAATGTCCAATCCTACGCAGATAAAGAAAAGAAAGAAGAAAAGGGTTTTGTTTGGGAATTTTTTTGAAAAAAAATACTAACAATAATTTAAAAGTTTTTGTATTATAGTTATATTTTTTAAAATCGATGACACAACATATTTTTATATTGTTGTGATTTAAAACATGATATTTATTTAATATTATTATTTTTAAGTACATTGAGATATTTATTGCATTTTAGAAAAATATCAATTAAATATGTTGTGCAATAACTTAATATGTGTTTTTGAAGTACATAATATCGCAAAATTAAAATTATTTTCGGATCAAAGAACAGAATAGATATAATGACATTCTTTTTTTCTCTAAACCGATATTTTCATTCTTTTATCTTTCTAAAAATCTCATCAAACACTTGTTTTTCCCTTAAAACACTCAGAAATCGAACTTATATTGGTCTCAAAGTATCCTTTGATATTCTTCTCTTCAAAATTCATCATTGCCGCTTTTGCTTGCGTCGTCCCAACTTTTTTTAAGCAAGGTAAATATATTGCTACGAATTTGTGTTTGGTTTGGTTAAAATAAAATATTATTAATATTAAATTTAAAATTTATTGAATTAATAATAAATTAGCCATAAATATTATTAATTAGGATTGATTTGATACAGTTAAACATGGAAATAAGTCAAATTAATCATAAATTAATTATTTTAATTAACTATATATTACATATTTTTAGACAAGCTGCCGGGTTAGGGATATTGTGTGGATTGTTGGAATCGGCGAATAATATATTTAACAATATTTGATGATTTCCCATGGGTATGAATGTGCTGAAATTATAGCAAATTACACGCTGCATTAAATTGTTGACAAGTTGCGGAATTTGATATTTTACTTAAATTATTTTAATTTGCTATGAATTTAGGTTTAATTTAATGCAATTGAGCATGAAGATTTCAATTAAATTTGATATCATGAATCATGTTTGATTTTTTTTCAAATATTCTTTTGCATTAAAGTTTTGGGAATTTGCTAGGAATTTTAACTACTGGGTCGGGGTAATGCAATTTAGTTAAAATTATGTCTAATTGACCATAATTCAATTTTTTGATTGGATTAGACTACGCGACAAGGGATTATGGTTAAGCCGTCATGAAGCTTATGTATCACATTGGGATATATTGAATAATGAGATATTTACAAAAATACATCACGTGATTACAGAAGCGAAGTATTTGATTTAATATATAAGTGTCACGAGTCGGGTCATTACTCTAGATCCTGAGCAGGCTCCTCCACTTGCTTTCATGAAATATGAATAACATGTTCAACATATTCAAAATACCATAAAAGTAATTAAATCTTTATTATAATTAATATATATTAATTTAGGTTGACCTTCTAATTTAACATTAGTATTTTATTAATATGAGGTTGATTTGTTGCCACTGGAAGATCGAGAGACCACATATATGTTTTACAATATTAAAGAAGAAAATAAAAGATACATTTGTTTCTCGGTAGTTCAATGTTTGATGCAATGGATTGATAATTTAAAGATAGTTTAACTTTTGATGATGCTGTGACAAAGGTCGAGGCCACTCGGGTCAAGGCAGAAGCAATATCTATTAGTGTTATAGATGAGCCTAAATCATTTAATAGATGACGTAGAAGTAGATAAATAAATGAATTATGTTGATATATTTTAGGATTTCAATTATTAGAATGTTGTATTATTTAAGTATTTGAGATCATTTTAATTGTATATATGTTTTTTTTTTACTTGTGTTCTTGGGTTACCTGTGATTATAAAATGTGAGAATTTGTTATATTTGATTATTATGGTTATTTGTATTTTTTTTAAAAAATGACAAAACTTTAATTCATACCAAGGTTTAAAAACCACAATATTTAATTACAATACAGGTTTTTCGGTCAAAATCTTGTAAAAATTGAAAAATCTTTCACTCTCTAAAATAATTAACTAAATCAAATGTCATATTAATAAACTAAATAATAAATCTCATAAGAATTATTTTATGTTAGATTAGGATGTCAAGAAATTTATTGCCAGAATTTTTATAGAATGATTACTGGAATTTAATTCATGGCGAGGTTTAAAAACTGTAATATTTAATTAATAGCACTGTTAAAAAAATGCAATATCAGTTAAATATGAGGATTTGAAACAGTAGAATATTACATTTCACAAAAACACTTTGAAGAGGCTTTGTTAATTCAGAATCTCTTTTTAATTTGGATGCTTAATGCCGAATTTGCCCTTTGTTTTTATTTTTGTTTTTGAAAAGAAAGATAGAAAGCTGATGACGGGAGAGCTCTCCTCCCTCCTTTTGCCCCCTCCCCTCCATCCTCTCTGCAGCGCGCGAGATTCGGGGGGGTATTAACTGTTAAGCCCCTGTGGGTCTGCCTACCCCCCCCTGTTCATCTCTGTGTATGTGTGATTTTTTAAGTGGGGGGGCGCAGAGGAAGTGGTGGTGGTCATAGCCGCCAGCTATACCTCGTTTCGGAGGCAAGACACAGAGACCATTTATTTCTTGTATCTGTAAATTTATCTCCAGTCTCTCTCCAGTCTCTTCTCTGGGTGGTCTATGTGTACTCCACACGTGGTTGTCCTGCAATAGGTCATCACAAACAGTACAAGTTTGGTCAGATTGGATCAGAGACTCTTTTCACTGTTTACCGTTGAAATTTCGTACTCTTCACTAACAGTCTACTTCTAACATGTTTTCTCTCCCTCCCAGCACCGCTCTCTTGCACAGCAGTGCCATACCATATGTAGCAAGCACCGTGTACACATGAGGTCATTACTTTTATGAATACTTAATTCCTTGGTGCCTGGAAAGGTTTTGGATGGATTATGTACATCCCTCTTGTTTGAAAGATGTGCCTGTTTCTTCGTGACTTCAAGCTGTCTCTACCAAGAAATGCATCCTTATTTTTGAAGGCTTCTGGTTTAAATTAATCTTGCAAAGTTGTATGAGAGTACGCCCAAAGACCTGTGAAATGTGAGACGGAGACGCATTCGATTAAGGCAGCGTTTGGCATTGCGTTTGGAACTGCGTTTCGTCAAATTTTGATTTTTTTTGTTAAAATTGAGTGCAGTTTGTACTTTTTGGATCGTTTTGATGTGCTGATGTCAAAAATAATTTTTTAAAAATAAAAAAACATCATTAGCATGTATTTCAACACGAAAAGCTATTTAAAAAGCAACCACAATCAAACTACCAAACACGCTCTAAAAAAATATGAGCTTAAAAATACCACCAGTTTATTGACTATGCTCTCAAAACTTCTCACGTTTTAAATAAGTAATAAATAGGTAGGTAGTTGGACCCAATTTTTTTTTTGTCAATTTTACTGTTTGATTGAAAATTTTAGAAAAATTAAATTAATTATGAAATGATTAGTAATTATTGAAAAAATTAATTGCTTTTCCTTTTTAATAAATAGTTGAATTAGTTCTTGATATATTTTATTATCAATTAAAAGATGATGAAATGATTTAAACATCTTTTACTGTGTAACAAGAATAGAAATATGTAAGATATTTATTGTTGTATTTTAATGCATTATATTTATAGGCAAAGATATGTTTTTTTAATGCATTAGTTAATTAAATAATAATTTTAAACACAAATTATTTTGTTTATCAAGGATTTGACTAGAATTTGAACCAGAACTTAATGCATCGTTTACCTAAGTGAACAACAAGTAATCTATTTTATTAATAAAAATTACGAGCCACATCATTTTAAAAAAAAAACCTAAAGAAAACTAGGTACGCATTCCTGACCCTCTAAAACCCCATACATTTTAAGAGTATAGAAGGAAATATAAAGCATATAAATATTTCAACTTAGAAAGGTTTTATTTTAAAATATATATATTTTAATAATTTTGTTTTTTTAAGAATATATATTTAATGGTTGTAAAATTAAATAAAAAATAGATTTAAAAAAACTGCCCCGTAACCCTGTACGATCATTATAACTAGTTTGAAGCTAGTTGAAAAGGTATATATGAAGCATGAGGATCAAAGAAAGTACAAATAATTCAGGGGGGACAATTGCCTGTGTTCTTTATTCAGCTAGTTTGGCTCACACTCACTCCCCCATGCCATCATTCCATTGTCAAGGATTTATTGCAAGTGTGGATTAATTACTTGTCTTCGCATAAATGCGGACGACAATATGTTTAAAGTTTGATTAAAAAGATATTTAATATAAATTTATGAAGAATAATATAAAAATATCATAATTAAATGTTAAAATTCAAAATAAGAATGTTGAATATTCTTTCTGTCTATTTTTATTTATTTATTTGAAAGTTGTTAATTAAAATAACAGCATCAATAAATAACAAAAAAAATCATTCCACT
>Ga0325403_1000418_pt1 | contig 28985 bp, 15 predicted proteins | sample PopdelMetagenome_19_FD_205665 | JGI IMG/M metagenome (GOLD analysis project Ga0325403, IMG submission 205665) | Populus deltoides microbial communities from Bellville, Georgia, United States - Xylem-PdKOR-R4 | ecosystem: Host-associated > Plants > Phyllosphere > Stem > Wood/Secondary xylem... | reverse complement strand
TCTCTCTCTCTCTCTCTCTCTCTCTCTCTCTCTCTCTCTCTCTCTCTCTCTCTCTCTCTCTCTCTCTCTCTCTCTCTCTCTCTCTCTCTCTCTCTATATATATATATATATATATATATATATATATGCTGCTAACATGTAGCAACTAGGCCGGAAATAAATTAGAAAATTAAAGAGTTGTTATAACAATTTAAAAAATAAAAAAGATGTTAAGGAATTAAAGAGTTGTAGCTGTTAAAAAAAAATCAAATAAAAGACTTGTTAGGATTTTGTGACTATTAGAAATTTAATTTCAAGTATTTAAAAAATTATGGTTTCAGTTTAAGGGTCAAAAACAAATTATTGTTGGAGACAAAATGTTCAAAAAGTACAAAGTGTTGCCTCGTGCGTAATGGGCAATAAAAAGTATTTCTTTTGCTCGGTTCAACCTTATGCGCGCGAGCTTACTACCCTTTCCTAGTTGGTTACTATCCCATATCAAAGTTCACTACATAAACACTAGATAAATGTTTTATTTTTTCAATGTGGGATAGAAAGCCCTATATATACTCTATGTTAACAAGAAGTTGTGTTTTTTCGATGTGGGATAAAAACTTTTTGAAATATTCTTCATTATTTACAATAATCCCCCATATATTTCAAAAGAATTTTGGAATAAAAATGTACTTGCTAGGTTTCTATCTATTTAATATAGTGCATCTAACCTGGTGTCTTTTGGACTATGAACTAGATCATATAAAGAATGAGATTTAACTTCCAGAATTATTAGTGAAATTTTTAATTTTTATAAACCAAAAATTCTTATTGTAAGTTAGATATCTTACCAATCACATTATAGGTCATGCACGTGCCTGATTATTCATGAGTGCTCTAGAGATAGATTTTGCTAGTATCTTATAGGAGCAGCCCCACTCCACACTCATATAAGTGATTCTATCAAGTGTTCACTGTAATTTGAACATTGTCCATAAAGAATATGCAATTCATTAAGAACTTTGTAGTTCATCATTTCTTTAATTGCAGACTAGCACTATTCTCATATTATAGGAAAAGACATGTTTTATAGTGTTACAAAATCATAAATAACTTTTGTTATTACCTATATGAACTTAATTCATAGGATCTCTAATCACATAGGTTGGGTTACCATCATTTTAATTTCTCACTTAAGCACTTGTCTCATGCCCTTGATGTTTCTATATCATCTTTCTGCCAAGTGATTTAGTTAGAAGTCGGCCAAATTCATTTCTGACTTCATATAATTAATTGAAATAATTTGATCTTTTAGTAGTTGCTCTACAACATCATGTCTTAATCAAATATGTTGATTTTTACCATGGAAACATTTATTCTTAGCAATGGTTATTGTCGTTTGGCAATCACAATGCATGGATATATAAGGTGTTGGTTTTATTCCCAATGGAATTTCAGTTAAAAGATTCCTTAACCAATTAGCTTCATTTCATGTTGATTCCAAAACTTTAAATTCTGACTTTATAGTGGATCAAGTGATTAACTTTGCATGGATGATTTCCAAGACACTGTACCACCACCAAGAATAAAGATATAGCTTGTTAGAGAATAATATAAATCATATCTTGAACCTTACCTAACAGCTTAAGCTATAGGGTTGAGATGGTTCTTTGACATGGTATCAGAGTTTAATGACCAAGCGGTCATGAGTTCGAATCTCATCATCCCCATTTATTTGATAAAAAATAAGCACAAGGTAATGTGGGTCTGTGCAAGTTTCAAGCCCAAAGGGCTTTCACTTGAGGGGGTGTGTTAGAGAATAATATAAATCATATCTTGAACCTTACCTAACAGCTTAAGCTATTGGGTTGAGATGGTTCTTTAATATAGCTATTAGTGGATTTAATCTCATCTGAATCTAAAATCCAGTTAGCATCATTGTATCATTCTAATATAATGAGAAATCCACCATATAGAATACCAAAGTTCATGATACATCTCAAATTTTTCATTATTCGGACTATTGCCGCCCAATACTCATGATTGGAATTTTATGTATATCTACTCAATCTACACACACCATATGCTATATCAGGTCGAGTGAAGTTCATCAAATGCATCAGACTTCCAATAATTTAAGCATACTCAAGCTAAGTAACAACTTCACCTTTATTTTTTTAATTGAGAGTTAACATCATAAAAGGTACTCACATATGTCATATCAAAGTGACCAAACTTTTTGAGAAGTTTTTCTACATAATGTTCTTGTGTTAACATTATGCCATTGTCTTTCCATATAATTTTAATACCCAATATTACATTAGCTTCACTCTTATCTTTCATATCAAATTTAAAGGTTAAGAAATGCTTAGTGTTATGCACGACATTCATACTAGTACTAAAAACAAACATATCATCTACATATAAACTAATGATCATATATTCATTATCAATAGACTTAGGATACACACATTTATCCACACTAACTGAAGAAAAACCATCATTTAAAACAACTTGAATAAATTTCTCATGCCACTATTTTGGAGCTTGCTTTAAGCCATATAAAAACTTTTTAAGCTTACATACTTTATTCTTTTGACTACGAACTATACAACCTTCAGGTTGTAACAATATATCTCTTTTTCTAGATCACCATTTAAAAAAACAGTTTTAACATCCATTTGATGTATAAAAAGGTTATAAATAGAAGCTAAAACATTTAAAAATCAAAGTAAAGAAATTATAGTTATAGGAGAAAAGGTATCAAAATAATCCACATTTTGTTTTTTAGTACAATCCTTTGCAACTAATTTTGCTTTATATTTATCTATAAAACCATTAAGCAAATATTTTTTTTCTTAAAAATCCATTTACAAACAATAGGTTTTGCACTTCGAGGCAAATCAACAATCTCTCAAGTTTGATTTTGTAAAATCGAATCAATTTTAATTTTAATTGCTTCTTTTCAAAACAAAGAATCAGAAGAAGAGATAGCTTCAAAATAGATCATTGGATCCTTATCTACTAGATAAGTGAAAAAGTCATTTTCAAAAGAAGTTTATTTCCTTTGTCTCTTATTCCTTTTCACTTTCATAATGTGAGTTTCATCAACTCTATTATCATTAACAGGTGCATGAAAAATCTTTTCATTTAATAGATAAATGTGTTCAAAGAATTTTGCATTTTTTATTTCAATAATATGTAATCTAGCACATCACTTTTTAAAACTAGAAACCTATATGCAACACTATTTTCGGCATAACCAATAAATATACAATCGGAAGTTTTTGAACTTATCTTTATCTTTTTTTGGTTCATGTAACATAACCTTAGCTAAACACCCTCACACTTTTAGATATTTTAAATTAGAAGAATAATCTTTCTATAATTTATAAGGTGTTAAACCAGTTTTCTTATATGAAATTCTATTTTGTAAATAACATACAAATGAAAGTTCTCATAAATTATCAGGTGTTGAAAAACTAACTAACATAGCATTCATCATTTCTTTTAAAGTTCTATTTTTCTTTTCAGTTACCCTATTAGACTCAAGTGAATAAGGTGGAGTAACTTCGTATATTATACCTTACTTTTCATAATAATCATTCATTAGAGCATACTCACCTCCTCTATCATATCTAACTCGTTTGATTTTTTTTATTCAGTTGATTTTCTACTTTTAGTTTATATAATAAGAATATGTTATAGACTTCATCTTTACTTACAAGCAGGTAAAGTTTTGTATATCTTGAAAAATCATTTATGAAGGTCACATAATATTTCTTACCTCCTCTAATCATAGTTTGCTTTTCTAAATCTGTGTGTATTAAGTTAAGAAATTCAGTTTCTCTTTTAACAGAAGCCTATGTTTTCTTAGTAATTTTAACTTCAACACATATTTCACATTTATTCATAGATGAAGAATTTAAGCCAGAAATTAAACCAAGAGAATTTATTTTCTTAAGATAAGATAAACTAACATGTTCTAATTTAGCATGTTATAGATCAATAGAGTCAAGCAAATAAGTAGAAGAAGATGCATTGCCATTCGTTTCTTTAGCAACATTAAGTACAAAAAGTCCATGGTTACAATATTATTTCCTTACAAATACATTGTTCTTAGTCATTACAATATTGTCAAATTCAAATCACACTTTGATCCTAAATTTTCTCAACAAACCCACATAGACCAAATTTTTTCAAAGCCAACGTTTTACCTGAAGTTAATTTTAGAAAGACTTTGCATTTTCTAAGAACATTTGCAGTTCTTGAGTCTCCAAGGTATACCACTTCTTCTTTATCATTAGAAGGTTTATAGGTGGAGAAGAATTTTTTATTTGCACACATGTGCCTAGTAGCACCAGAGTCTACCACCTAATTTTTCTCATTGCTCACTTTATTGACTTAAGAAACAACCACAACAATGATGTCTTCTCCTTCAACCATGTTGACCTTAGTTTTAGGAGGATTGTTGTTTCTCTTTCTAATTTGGTATTAAGATGCATGGTAGTCAGGTTTGCCACACACAAAAAAGCTTTCCCTTTTCTTAAAATTGTTGAGTTTGAGTTTGAACATAGTGGTATTATTACCATTGAACTTATTATTATTATTATTAAATTTATGTTCATACCCTTTTTTATGTGAACTTCCTTCTACTAACTTTGCTTTGGTTTCTTCCTAGTAGTTTGCATCTCCTTTCTATTTGTGTCTTCAATGATGATGTGTGTAATAAGATCAATTAAAAATAATTATCCATGCTTGTGCTTGAGTTGTTGCTTCTAGTCATTCCATTAGTTGGGTAGTTTTTTTTTTTATCAATATTCCAGCAATGAATCCTTCAAGATTGTTGATATTTTTGGCTTCATGTCCTTTAATAATATGTGGTATTCGTTAATTTGAGTTTTAATATCTTTGTTCTTCACCATTTCCCATTGGTAAAATTTTCCAATGCTAAATTTTTATTTTCTTACATCTTCGGCAGTATACTTTATCACTATATTCTTGTAGCTGCAATATACATCAAATAACTTATTGGAAAGGGTGTTTAAAATAAAGTGTTTATAAACCTTATTCTAATATGTCCATACTTTGGCATTATCATTATTCTTGGGATCAGTAAGAACCCAAGCAACTCAATACATATCAAAGACATCAAAGATTCTTTCTTACCACCTTTTGAAGTTTTCTCCAGTAATAACCTCAATCTTTGAAATATCAAGGAATAGCTTAGCTAATGACACAATGACAGTAGTAGCAGAGTTAGCGACATATCAAAGACATCAAAGATTCTTTCTTACCATCTTTTGAAGTTTTCTCCAATAATAACCTCGATCTTTGAAATATCAAGGAATGGCTTAGCTAATGACACAGTGGTAGAAGTAGCAGAGTTAGCGACATAAGAGATGACAACAACAGAGTTCTCAACAACAACATTATTAAGGGTAACAATGTTGTCAGTAGTAATGTTTTTGTTCATGTTACTAAACTATCATTAAGATTGTTATAATAAAATACAATGAACATACACAAAATAAAACATGAGGCGTGCACAAACACTGTCCTTAAGGATATTTTCTCAACATAGGGCTATCCTTCAGGATTCAACAAGTTCCTCCTCTAAAATGAGGGTTACAAAAACAGTTAAACCAAAATCGAAAGGAAATACCAGCAAACTCTACAAACATGGGAAAATACTACGGTTTTTCAACACACCTTGATTGTAAGAGTTCATATATATATATATATATATATATATATATATATATATATATATATATATATATATATATCCACTGCTAATATGTAATAGCTAGGTAGGAAATAAATTAGAAAATTAAAGAGTTGTTAGGGAATTAAAGAGTTATGGATGTTAAAAACATTTTAAAATAAAAGAGTTGTTAGGATTTTGTGATTGTTAGAAAATTAATTGCAAATGTTTAAACAATTATGGTGTCAATTTAAGGGCCAAAAATAAATTATTACTAGAGATAAAAGGTTCAGAAAGTACAAATGTTGCCTCACATTCAAGGAGGGGGAATTAGAGGTTTTCCTCTTGCTCGTCTCCACCTTATGCGCATAAGCCCACTATCCTTTCCTTGTTGGTTACTATCCCATATATCAAAGTTTACTATATAAACATTAGATAAAGGTCTTATTTTTTCAATGTGAGATAGAAAACCCCATATATACTCTATGTTCACAAGAAGTAAGTTGTGTTTTTTCAATGTGGGATAAAAACCTTTTGAAATAGCCTTCATTATTTACAACAAATTCAAATTGCATTTGTAATAATAACTCATAAATAATTAACTATTAGATATGTCTATATATATACTTCGGTTGTATAATGGATTCGATTAAGAAAATAAAAACAGTAAATTTGTTTCTTTATAATCTTTAAGTTTATTTTTCTATCTCTTTATGTTTTTTTTATTGCATATAAATATTTATACATATTAATGTTTGTTATATATATATATATATATATATATATATATATATATATATAAACATTATTATTTGATTTAGAATAAGTTTTATATCTTATGATAATCGAGATAATATGTATTAATATGAAAGCTAGAGTCATTGCGACAATGATACTAGAAAAAAAGAGTTCAACACAAAGCAAATGAAAAAACATATGTAAATATCATCTAATTGGGACTCCATTAGAATACCCTCTAAGCCTCTATACAAATCCTTGTCTATATAATTGAACTTGGGATTGTTAGTCTTCAACTATAATGTCAAGCGGTGTAGAACAAGTTGGAAGTTAACTGACTAGGTTAGGGAGTTTATCTTGAAATATAAGATTATTCTAGCACAACCAAATTCCACAACAGATAATATAGGCAAGCATAATGATTGCCTGACCTTGAAATCTCATTTTAACAAAAACTTCTACTGAAACAAAGCTTTATTAATGTCATGCACCATTGAAAACCTAACCATCCATACAATGTAAGAGAAGATGATTTGAAGTCTCTAAATGAGCATTGCAAAAAGAACAACAAGCATTCTCATAAACAAGCAAGTTTCTAAGAACCAACACATCTTTGTTATAGATACTATCACGTAGTAAGAGCCATATGAAGACTTCAATCTTTGGAGAAACAAGATCATTCTAGCATAAAGAAGAATAAGGAAACAGACCTAGAAATATTATTCTGTTATGAATTAAACTTCCAGACCTAACCGTGTATGTTCTAGATTTGTCAATCACCCAGTGTCAAATATCATCAACATTCAGAGTCAAGATTATCTCCTCAATATTGGTCATGGGATGGCCTAGGATGGGAAGCTTAGAATCTTGCCGATTTCTAATCCAACTGAGATTTATGAGTGTGATTGTTGTTGTTTTTCAAAGTGCTTTTCATTCATAAAAGTATCAAAATATTTTGTTTTTTTTTTTTTTAAATCATTTTTGATATGAGCGCATCAAAATGATCTAAAAATACAAAAAAAATATTAATTTGAAGCAAATAAAAAAAATTAATTTTTTTCAAAAGTGCATTTGAAACGCAAAAACAAACAGGTAAGAACATCGACAACTATTAATCCTTGATTAGCTAACAAATAATACAATCAAGGATAAGTTTCTTTCAAAATACATTGATGGAGCCATTGATCTGACAAAAAATAAATAATCCTTCCATTCCCAACTTTAAACTGAATAACAATCTTCATTGTAAGGTGAAATTTATCATTGAAATTTATTGTTGAGTAAATACTTTGCCATATATTTGATAAGAAAGAGGCAAAAATCGGAAGACCATTCTCAGAACATGGACTGTATTTTTTAGTAACCAACTCTTACTACCCACCTAAATTCTGATCATGAAACCTACACAGTCATAAACAAAAAGAGCCTTATTCTTGCCCTATAAAGAGCCGAAGCCTAGACCACCCCGAGCCTTTTCCTGTAGGAACAACTCCATAGAAAACTTCTTTGAATGAAAATAATCAATCTTATTACACCCTGTGGCATGAGAAAGATGGACATAAAGTATACAGATAAGGAAGACAAAATAGTCTTTATCAAACAAATTATCCTAGACAAACTAAACACTTTTTCTTTCCACAACCTATAGTCATTTCATAATATTTGAAATGATAGGCTTCCAAGTAGTAGAGGTATGTCTAGGATTTGTTCCAAGTGGGAAATCAGGATATCTGAATGGGAAACCAAGTGGGAAACTCTTAAAAAATTCACCTGCAGATCAAAGTACAAATCAAACCACCTTAAAATCTTCTTTGCATGGAATAAAGAAGAAGTTTTGAAACACTACCTATTTTACCTACTGACTTTATTTTTCTAAGTTCATAGAAAACCATTAATTGAAACACTATGGAAAACTCGTTCAAATACATTGCAAGTTCTCAATCTCTTTCGGTGTCTATAACTGTCTAATTCTTTCATTAACTTTTCATGTCCATGCGTGTTCTAGTCTTCTAGTCAATAACTCCAGTTGTCGCAACAATATGATATGATCTGTTAATAGAGCTTTTCATTTACATGTAATTTGGTCAACCTTAAAATCTAGGATTATTATCCAGAAAGATTTATTAAAGTACTTTAAATATAAATATATTATATTGATGTGAAGGGGTGCACTTTTGAAATTATTGGGAAAAAAAGTAATCCCGGAAAACCTTTAATTGCTGTCAAATAAAAAATATCCAGCTTCCATCCAGCACTCTTTCGTGTATCTCTCACTTGGGATCGATGGACTAAAAAGTGGGTCAACAAAATACCTATTTGTAATTATTTCAAAACACCACAGAATTTCTCTGTTTCAAATGGAAAGAACCAAAACTATAAAACTCCAGCAACCATCTAGGGATACAGTAAGCTTGAAAATGAACTAGTGGTAGTGGCGGTGATGGCGGGTCGATGTTGGGGTAGTGTTAGGCCGTTGTCCATAACACGAAGCTAGAGAAAGTGTGAGAGATAAGAAGACCATTAACATGTTAGGAGCTAGTGGGTGAGGGTGGCTACTACTAGGGTTTTTGCACTGGACATTTTGGTGGGGTTTTATAATTTTTGAAAAACAATCAAACCAAACCATATCCTTGCGTGTTTATCGGGCCTTTCGGTGAGACAATGACAGAGAGAGAGACCCACATTTTGTTGCTAATGAATGGCCAAGTGATCAGCAACCTTGTGGTCCAATATACTGCACCACCATTGCCACTCCTCGTTTAGTTGTGTTTAATTATGAAGTGTGATCCACTTTTACTCTTCCAAATAGTTCTTCTTGTCTCTTGGCTTAGACCACGCTATATGTGAAAGGTGTTTTCATTGAAGTTCATCGCGACTTTAATGAATAGCAGTGCAAATAAAATTAAACCTAAAGCTACGGGGAGTTTAGTCATATATAAATAAATTATTTTTTTTTTCTTCTCATTTCTGAATAAATAGAAACATTATCTACTCTACTAAAAGAACTGACCAGCTTCTCGGGAAGGAGTTGCCCCTTTTTATTGTTATTTTTTTTTAATTTTTTTTTTTATATTTTTCTTCTTTCAATTAAATTCTGTTTTAGCTTCTTTTTTTTCAATTTCATTGTTAATTTTGAATTGAACTTCAATATTATATTATCCAAATAGCAAATAACCGTCTAGTATTTAGTTGTAAGTGTTTATTTTTATTATCACATAATTAAATAAAAATAGTTTTTTTAAAAAAAAAACTAAAGTTGTTATATTTAGTAGAGTCCATTATCCGGATCGTGGGTTCGACAGGTTAAGCTTGAAATCTATATCAATACAATATGTCATTATTTTTTAAAGGCAAACAAGCTTTTTATTAATCGTCCAGGTTTTTTTTAGACTCGTCAAGTCAACTGGATCACGTTAAGACAACTCCTATGCAGGTTGATTTTAAACCGAGGATGGGCAAAAAGTTGAATCGAGAGGTTTCAAAAAGTTGAATCGTTAGGTTAGATCCCTTTTTTAATTTTTATTTACTTTTTAATTAATATCTTCTCTCTTATTTATTAAATTACTTAGCTTAAATATTATTTCATTGTAATTAGTTTTTTTAGGGCTTTTATAATTTAATAATACTTCAAAGAAATTATTATAATCTATCTTTAAATTTTTTTCTAGTTAATTTTAAGACAAATTAGTTGTATTTGCATTATACATTTAAAAGACTAAAAATAATTTGTGTCTATATATATATATATATATATATATATATATATATATATATATATATATGATGGAAAGGACAATTGATATTAAATATTTATATTTTTATCTATCTTTTACTTTTTGCTAGAAAAAAATCAAATTTTCGCTTTAGTTTTTAGTTAGCATTCAAAACTTTATTTTGATTTATCAAGTAATATAGTTTTTTAATCAATTGTATTTGTTGTATGTTGACAATAAGGCAAGCTATTTGTAAAAAAAGGGTAAAACAGAAAAAAAAAAAAGTCACTATCTAGTTTTATGGTAACTAAAAACTCTAATTGGTCTTCGAAAATTTTAGATAAAGGGATGATTATGTAAAGGTAAACTGCATTGTTGTTTATCTTCAATGATAAATGTATTTTAATGTAATTTTCCTAAACTAATATGTATATTATTCAAGATATTATCTTTATTCACAAAACAACGTTAAAAGATAGAGCTCGATGTTTGACCTTACCTTCCTGTGTTATTTGGTGGACTATATTAATTGACTCTATTATATGTTAATTAATATCCGAAGAACATGGTTTATTATGAGACCATTCCATCCTAAGTCTTTTAACAGATGATAAAATCATTTAATATAAGCTTGAGATATTCATGATCATGATCAACTGACTAAATAATGTCCAGAGAACAAGGTCAAATTTTAGATCACTCCATCTTAGGTTATTTAGAAATGGCAAACACACACACACACACACATTAAAAGGCTTAATATAGTTTTAAAATTTCATCTTATCCATTAAATAGCGTCCCAAGAACAGGCCCCACTATTGTACCATTTCATTTTGAGCTACTTAATAAATTATAGGAATATCAAATTAAATTTGTAAAATAAAAATATTATGTGGTTACTAAAAATTGTATTAATTGATATTCTAAAGATCAAGAATTAATTGATACTATTATTCACTTATGACATATGAAGAACGGGGGCAATATTGAACCATGCCATTCTGGGTTGATTAATAGTTAATGGAAACAATTAATTCATTGATGAAATATTAATTGATTCTATTACTTGATAATCTACATCAAAAGATAAGGCCTAGTATAAAACAATTCCATCTTGGGTTAATTAACAATTCATAGGGATAACCAGTACAAGCACAATTTTATTATTATTATTATTATTATTATTCTTTATTAATCAACATCCGGAAGACAAGGCCTAAGATTAGACCATGCCATCTTGGGTTGAGTAATCAATTATTATTATTAACAATGTTTTGTTTTTTCATCTAAAAATAATTGGTCCATATAATGTTTATCACAAACTTTTTCGCAATAAAAAAAAAATTCTCAAATTCAAATTTCATGACTGTATTCAACCATCTTATCTTATCCACCCAATCAACAAACAAATTAAACATTAATCAATCCATATTCAATCATATAAAAAACAAAACCAAATCCAATATTCAACAAATTTAACAAGCCCTTAACAAAATAATTTCAATTATTTAAAATAAATTCTCATAATATTCATGTCCATCCAATATTCATGAAAATCATCTCAAATCACTAACACACATGAATACAAATCAATAATGTCCAAATAGTAAAAAAAAAATATGCACAACAATGAGCATTTTGTCCTAGATTTCATAGCATTTAGCGATTTGTCAAAAAAATAAATTGAGTTTACGGATCGACCTTCCAAGGTGTTTGGCATGTCTAGGATCTACGAAATCAAGATTGGAGGACTGTTGGAACAATGACAGAGTGTGTACCCACACATCACCACCATTATCAACGCATGGTTTCATGTCGCCCCTACTGGAGGAGCATGAGCAGATGGATCCAAAGCTCCTATGTATCCTCTTTGCTTCTATACTAGCAGTGACTCTCACCGCTGCTCAAGAGAGAGACCTGGCCTTCCAAACCTTCGACCCTCTCCTTTCTCTCTCTCTCTCTCTCTCTCTCTCTATTATAACCTTTCTTCCTCTTTAATTATTCTCTTTACAGGTTGTGTGTCACAGTTATTGGTGCTAGTGTTGACTGTTGAATGAGTTCACGAGGGCAGTGTAGGAATCAATGATTATTGTTGATAAAGAGAATGAACGATGTAGAGAGGGGATGTGGTCGCAACTAGTGTTAGGATCACGTTGGTTATTGTCAAGTGTTGTGTCGGGGGTGATGATTGTCTATCAAAGTGTTGGTCATGGAAGAAGTTCCTGAAGCAGGTGGACACTCTTTTACTACCATTCACGAAGGAATTAAAAGAAGTTACTGGTGTTAGGAGGTCATAGTTGTAGGTGTTGTGCCTTTTTTATTGTCATCCATGGCTAGTGACAATGTTACTCACAGTAGGGGATGGTGGCTTGTCTTTGAGTAGGTTAATTATATTGGTAGTTTTTATTCGTCTGAGAGCTCATGATTTTTTGCCTTTTTTTTCTTTGTTTTTATTTTTAGTTTTTTGCTTTTTTTTAAATGAGAGAGTTTTTTTTTGTGTGGGGTCTTTTTTTATTGGGATGTTACTGTGTGTGATGTGTGTATGTCTATTTATACTATAATGAACCTTCTCAACCCTTCTATCTTTCTAGATTTTCTAGAGATTTCCTCTACCTTCCTGATTTTCTAAAGAGTTCACTTCTCATAAAACAACTTTGTTTTTCCCTTTTTTTCCCCTTCCGTTTATTTTTTAAACTAAACTAGTTCTTGTTTCTTTTTTTCAATTACATTTTACTCACTAAAAAAAATCTCTTTTTTTATTGATTTTCTCTTTTTTTTTCTTCTTTTCTACTAGATTTTTTTTATTTTTTAAAACTTTATTAATTAAAAAAAACAATACGTGAAATGGTCTAAAATTATGAAATGACCATAAATGTATTTTTTTTTTATGAATATTGGTATTTTTTTTGTTTTTCCAATTTTTTTAAAAAAATATGTTGAAAACAAGGGTAAAAATTGAGTGATGATAGTTACCCTCTCTTTACAAGATTTATGATACAAAGACAAGGAAAAACATTTTTCCTTGACTTTATATTGTAAGTTTTGTTGAGAAAAAAATAATTACATAAAAAGATAAATGACAGGATAAAACTTGGGATTAATATAAAGAATAAAGTGATCAACTTGGGATGCTTATGAATGAAAAGCTTAGATTGGGATCCACGCAAATGAAATGGATCATCTTGAGATCCATGTAAATTAGATCAATTTAGGATCTTAAGTAAAACTAGGACAACTTGGAATCCATATAACTGCAAGGATTAACTTAGAATCCACGTAAATGAAAGGATCAACTCTGGATCCATATCAAAATGATCAAATTAGGATTCATATAAAAAATGATCAACCTAGAATCTAGATCAACTTGCAATTTATGAAATGATCATCTTAGGATCTATAAAAGGATAAACTTAGGATCTATGCAAATAAGATCAACTTGGGATCCATATGAAAATATGTCAATTAGAGATCTATGCAGAAGAAAATAAAAAGAATCAACTTGATATCCATGTAAATAAAAAAAAAGGTATTAACTTGGGATCTATTCAAATGAAAAGGGATCAACTTGGGGTCCATGTAAATGAAAATGGTCATTTAGAGTTAACTATCCTCGAAAAAAATAGGGTTTAATTGTTTGGTTACCAGCTTTATCATAAAAATAAGTCAAATTATCAGGTGACTAACCTTATTATAAAATTGCAAAATGGGTTGAATTGTCAAGTGACCAACCTCAATTGTAAAACATGGTACAATTATTAGGTTACCAACCTTAATATGAAATCCAAACAAGTTAGCTTGACTTACTTGGTTACAAGATCTAGCTATGAACCTCTTTATAATAAGGTTGAAATTGAAACTTCTTGATGGTAGGGCATCTTTTTCTTAATTGCAAGGTTGCTTCCTAATTCCAAGGTTTGATATACTGATTACAAGGTTGGATCTCCTGATTGCAGAGCTTAATCTCTTGATTGACCTGATGGCAAGGCTAATTCTCCTTATTGTTAGGCTGAACTTCTTAACAGTAAGGTTTGATCTCCTTATTACAGGGTTCATCTACAAGTTGACCTACTGGCAAAACTTGATCTAAAAAATTTCTTCTTTTTTTTTTGGATCACACTCGATAAAATATTGTTAATAAAGATATTAAAAATTAAAAGTTAAAATTGACATAAATTTTCACACATGCACACTGCTTTTAAAAATTAACATCTTATTGGAACATTTAGTTTGGGAGTATCAACAATTTATTTTGATTTTATTTATAAAGCTTGCCTCTTGGAGTCAATGGGGAAAACACAAAATTATATTTTGAAGCTTAATCTTCTTTTTATGTCATATGGATTTTCAAAGACTTCTAGCCTTGGCTCACCTGTTTTGTTTTTGGTTTTGGTTTTTTGGGAAACAAGTGTTATATAGGCTCACCATAAATTCATCTTTCCAATAACTCTATTTTCAATCATTGGATAGGCGCAATTAGTACATCATATTAACTTGGCTCATGTTACCTGTATTTGTCATTGTCCCTAAGTGTTATTTGAGAATATTTGTTCAATATTGCTTATATTCTATTATCATAATAAAAAAACTAACACCACAACTAATAAAGTAGTTTTTCATTTCAGTATTTTGCATGTTATCACCATGGATTTCTTCATTTTTTAAATAGGATTGCCCACATTTGATCTAACCGTTTATCAATCCAATGGTTATTAAAAGACATCCATGCATCCATTCTCATATGTGTCTTCTACCACTCATACCCTGTGATATTGTTCTTCGGGTTATTATTTAGCTACTACCATTGCAAAATATCTCTTTAATTTGAATTACGCCAAACTAATCTAAATGCATATATCTTTCTAGTAGCTACATAAAGGAATGCATACATCACCCCTATCATCATTATCAAATGTTTATTCTACCATTCATGACTTGTGATGAAGTTCACATAATCATCTCCAAATTGGATTGCCCCCATCTGATCTGTAAGTGTTTATTTTTCTAGTAACCATCAAATGACACACATGCATCATAAGATGTTTATTTTTCGATTCACTGTTTATATTGGAATTCATCATTAGCTAATGCAATGCGTTCTTCAAACTAGATTGCTCCATGCTGATCCGATTATATTTATGTTTTCAGTATCCATCAAAAGACATGCATCATCATCATTATTGTTTTTTCCAAAAACTTTACAAATCCAACCATTAAGAATTTTGTTATAATTTGTTTTTTAAGAAGTCATCTTTTGTGTTCCGTGAGACCATGCTATAAATTTTAATGATTATGTTTATGTATGTTCCATTATTAAAATGAAATCATTGAGATGTAAATTTGAAAATATTTTCATGAATTGTACATTTATTTATTTTATCAAAAGCTAAAAACATGTCATTCAAGTGCTAAGAAGCAATTTTTAGATTGGGTATATGATGAAATTAGTGTTAGTTAGGATTGTGAAGAAAATAGTTATCCCAAGAAAATGGCTATCTTTTGCAAGATGAATGGATTCTTCAGCAAGTGAAGGGTTATTTGAAGAAGAAGAAAAAGGTTGTATTCTAAAAGAAAGTTTTGGCTTATAAAATGCATCTTGCTTCACGTGGTATGAATCTATTTGAAAAACTATGATTCAATGCCATAATAAAATAATATGCAACGCACAAAAAAAAATGATGATTTTATTTAAAAAAACATTTCTCTTTTGTATTTTTTTTAACAAGACTTATCAATATAAATAAATTGTTCTTGATCAGAAAAGGCTTTTAAAACACAAAATATAAGCTATGTGGTTCATGTTTACAAAAGAACTGGATATAAGGCTCAAAGGTATTTAAGGGTTCAAAGACATAAGATCATTTATTCTATATGGAGATCTTTTAGGCTTACTATTTGGATTTTGTCATTTTTTTATATCAATCTCACTAAAATCTCAATTCTTCAAAGTACATCTTGTGCTTTATATTGACATTTTATCTTTAATTTTTGGACTTTGCACATTGCACCATCATTAGGGACATTTAGAGAACTCTTCATCTTCTTTCTTATGTTTTCTTGTTTTATGTGATTTGATCATTTTATTTTTCATTTGAACATTTTCTCGCTCTCTTTTATAATACTTTCATCCCTTTCATATTTTCTTATTTCTTTCTATAAGAAGAATTTCATGATTGTTTAAAACGTTATAACATATGTCCAATGTGAGAGGTGATTCTAGTCTGAGTTATTATCTAAGAAAAATATTTTTAAAGCTCATAAAAGGGCAATATGAGTTAAATTTTATTTCTAAAGGATATAACAAAAACGATGTTTCTTTATCTTAAAATCTAAATATGTTCACATTGATAAATCCTAAACTTATTACATATCATTACTGATAAGGAAAACCATGAAGTTAACCTAAGAAAAAAACTGGTGGGATAGGTGGTTTCATAACTCGAATATGCATTGTTTATTATTATTTAAGACATCAAATTATTTGATTTTATTTTAGGTAAAATTATATTATTTCAAGCAAGATTGTTAAGATTGAGGTTCACTGAGAGTGAAAAATGGTATTTTAGGGTCAAAGAGGGTTTGAAGCAAGATTTTACATTTTTAAAGGTTATTAAACATGGGAGGAAATATTTTAAGATTCAAAAGGAAGGATTTCCCCTTAGCACTCATATGATATGTCTTAGAATTTCATCAATTTTAAGAATCTTTAAATGAATTTGCCATTATATTTATCTAATAATAGATGAAAATAAAATGTCAAATGTTACTTTCATATAAACATCTCTTGATTTCTAAACAATCATATGACATAGAAAAGAACAAATTTCATTAAAAGATGTGACACAATCCTAAAATCATAGGAAAAACATATTTAAGAGAAACAAAGTTTTGATTTCTTCAATGAGAATATAAAATGGTTTTAGTTACAAAGCTCAATAATAAACAAAAAAAAAGAGAGTTGATAATGCAACATTCCTTTGATTTTCATTTTTCTTCATCCAACATTCATGATCTAACAACATTTAGTGGGCTTCTGCTATCTATTCCAATCATTTGCTATGTCAATAACGAGTTGATGATGACAAGGTATGTACCATTATTCTTCATAAATGCAACATGTCCTTGCCTTACTAACTTCCAGAATTGATAAATGAAGTTCTTGTATTTTTTAATTGAATGGTAAAAAATCTTATCGTGATACTCACATTTCATATTTTGATTATAACACCTTAGGTATGGTGATTGTATGGGATTCGACAGGATAGGAGAAATATATCTGGTACTCAAGAAATATTGGTAAGCAATGCTTAGCAGTGGAGGTATGTCAATATTAGATAAATGAACTTGAAAGGTTGATGATGTCATAAAACTCGACAGTGTTTGTGATAATTAGTAAGATATTGAGGTGTAAAATGAGAATCTCTTTTATCAATACTCTCTATTTGAAAATCATCTTCCATTTCATCATTTAGCATGATGCAAAATCTCACTGTTTAATTTCTGATATTTCTTTATTTTAGGATTTGATCAATCATTTTCATTGCAGTCACAATATCAATGAAATGGGCTGATTAATTACCAATCAAGTGTTTAAAGTATGTAGATTTAAAGGTGTAAATGAAGATGGAGTAAGCTCTTTTCCTAATAGAGGATGGTGAACTTATGTCGTCATTCCACACCATATTTGAGTATATTCTTTGATGGACTTATTATTTCTCTTCGTCATTCTTTGAAGTTCAAATTGGCTTGGAGCCATTTCTATATTAAACTTGTACTAATGCATGAATGCTTTAGTTAAATCTCTCTATTTATTGATCTTATTTTCATTCAAGTTCATATACCAAGTCAAGGTAGCACCACTCAGACTCATAGAAGAAATGAATGCGAAGCTTATAATCTTTAATTACTTCATTCATTTTATTGCAATAGATATTCAAGTGAGTCTTTGGGAATTCAACTTCAATACACTTAATAAATTCAGGCACCTTGAAATTTTATGGTATGACAATATCTAATACTAGAAACATTTCAAATGCTTTCATGGAACCATACAAATTCATTCCTTCAATTGCCCTTAAACACTCTTCAATTGCAAAAATTTCTCAACTTTTTGGCCCAATTATTGGCTTTAAAGCTTTTACCATAGCAAGCTCAAAAGTGGAATATTTTTTGTCTTTTGATATATCAGTGTCACCACACACAGATATGGAGATTTCAAGGGCTAAGCATTAAATATCACTCATAGAAATTCTAGATTAAATGACCTAGCAGTATTGTGGTCTCTTATCGGATGTTAGTAGAAATCGAGTGGTGCATCCAAAATTCTAAGATTTATAGGAATGTGTTGAGGAGCTGAGCATCAAAAGTGTTCTATTTATTGAAAGGGAGCCTTGACCTGATGTTCTTATCTTGTGAATTTGTTCAAATAATTGGGTGAGCCTATCTATCTTATTTTTCATTAAAAACTAACTTGTCTAAATAAAAATATTCAAAAAATAACAAATTAAATATTGAGTATTGATAATACCGGGAAATAACCTAATAAAGGGTTCAAAGAAGAAGAAGACGATAATTCTGATTAAAAAGATTTTGAATTGATTTTATAAATTGACTTTAATGTAATTTTTTCATATGTTGTTGCTTTACAATGAACTATTATTAACACAATTAGAAAATTAATTGTTTTGATTTTATTATTATATTATTGAACAGAATTGGTGTTACTATTTTGTTATTTTATTATATTTACAGATTGACTAGATATGAAATACAAAGACATTAGGGAAAAAATTATTGTTTTATACCAATGGAGTGTAAAATACCATTAAAATTATCGATGGACCAAGTCCCTCAAAGAGTTTGAGAAAGTTGAAAAATAATTACAGGACTTTACCACCGAAAACTTTAGACAGAATTACCAACAAACTAAGTACCTTGGAGTGCTCTAAAGAGTTAGAAAAAATTACAAGACTTTGCCACTAAAAATTACAGACAAAATTATCGATAGACTAAGAGAGTTCCAAGAAGTTGGAATACAAGACTTTGCCACTGATAATTTCAGACAATATTACAGATAGACTAAGTCACTTAGAGAGATCTAAAGAGTTACAAAACATTTGTAGGATTTTGCAACTGAAAATTCAGATAACCGATGAAACAAATTTTCATCGGAAAATCTTAGAGGGGGTTTGGAAAATTTTAGGGGGTTCTAAAAAATTTTTATTTTTAATTACCAGTAAAATTACCAATGAACTATAAAAATTATTAAATATCTCATTATCCATCAATAATAAATGATGTGTCATTATTACTGACAAAAAACTCTCTCTCTCTCTACTTCCATCAAATCCTCCATTATCCTCTCTCTTTTCTTTTCCGCAATAAATCCTTCCCTTTTCTCCTGATCCTTGTCTCTTCTACTCCCTCTCTTTATCCCCCTAGCAATATCTCTCTCTCTCTCTCTCTCTCTCTCTCTCTCTCTCTCTCTCTCTCTCTCTCTCTCTCTGTGTGTTATACTCCAATATTATGTGGTTTTTTCTTAAATGTTGTATATTTGATAGTAATTTAGTGGTTTTTTTTGAGTGAGTTTTGATTGTGATGATTTATTAATGTTTATATATGTAATGTGAATGTAGTTGATTTGATTGTTGTTGTTTTTGGAAAATTCGATTATGGAGATGATTTTAGGATGAATTTTAGATTGATTGAAAAATTATTAGAAAATCTTTCCATTGTTCTTATCTGAAAATTTTTCCATTTTAGAAAATTTTGTTCTTTCAATTTGTAACTTGTAATTGTCCACAAAGATTTCAAAATACATAAATAAAATCAAGTAGTTTAGGGATTACATGAGTTATTGATGCATAAATGCTGGTTTTAAAATATTATAATCAAAGTTTGAACCCATATAGTCAATAAATGCTGGTTTTAAAATTTTGGATAGTCTCTCGTATAAGGGAGGTGCTACCAATGTTTTTTAAAATAGAATATAGTGTTAATGTTATTACTTATCAAATTTATTTAGATGATGAAGAAAAGATCATTAGAGAGTAAGACAGACATGAGTATTGTTGGTTCTTCTAACAATATTTTTTATGACCGTGAGCCGTTAAATGTCGATCATGACTAGGCATCTCAGGCACAAGCACCCTCTCTTAATGTAGACTCGTCGAGAGTAAGGGCAACCCGTAGAAAGGGTGTCCTTACTGAGCATGATGTATACATTGGGAAATATATTGCTTAATGGAAGTCTGACCACAACATACAAGTTTGTTTTCCTTTCCAGGATGATAAAAAATTAAACAACTATAAATGAATTTTTTAATAATTAATTTCAATAAACGAATGGAATTTTAGGTTTATAAATATAAAGGTTTCTCTCATGATAACATGGACGATGAAATCATCGATGGAAATGCTTTTGTTTTAGTAGAGTTAGATTTCCAAAAAATCTTGAATGAAGCTTGTGATTGATACTTGGTTTGGAGAGTTCAAGATTAGTATATACATAAAAAAAAAATAATTAATTTGGTTAGTTTTTAATTTTAATAAACTAATTAGTTTATGAAATTGATGTGTAATGAAAAATTTTATTGAGAGGAGGTTGACAACATCATTGCCAGGAAAATATGGAGGAATCACAACGTCATTAAGTAAGATTGAATTCAAATTGTGATATTTTTTTAAATGTTAAAATTTATTTTTTATAATCTTAACTGATAATATTTTTTTACAAACCAGGTTGCATGATTTTTAATACAAGGCCCAGAAAAAATCAAATAATTATGCAAAAGATAAAGGTCTTTTAGGCTAGGAAGATGTGGCTGTGTGGAGGGATTTTAGACATCTATACATTTCAGAGGGTGTATCTAGAACACTTATATCAATTTTTTAAACTTATTATTTGTTTTGCTAATTTTTTCGTAGGAAACATATAGACCCGATTACATGAGAGATATGTGGACGATCCTTCGAACCATCCAAAATTCGATTTGGATTTGTGGTTGAAGACCAGATCTACTAGTGGACCCGATAGAAATTAAGTTTACGGTATCTTCAACATTATGACCGAGGATAGCTGGGGGGACATAGTGTATTGATCATTGGGACCTCGCAATAGGGATCGAGTCAATAATCTTTGGTCATCCAAGCTATTTTATGAGAATTGATTCAAGCTTAGACAACCCAACTTAGTACTGAGACAGCCCATTTTAGAACAGAGACGGTCGAACTGAGGGATAAAGTGAATGTTCTTGGGCAGCTATTGGCAGCCCTCACTGGTACTTGTGGTCAAGGTCATCGCCCTTCTGGTTTCGATGAAGATTTGCCTCCACCTCCTCCTCCAGCTTTTATCCACTAGATAAATTATATTCAACAATATTTTTAAATTAATAATAAAAAATTATTTTTTTATTTTTTGGTATTGTTTATTTAATTTTTTTAAAAAAAATTTAAATACAATACTAACAAGATTACCGATAAAATTTGAATCACTAACAGAATGACCAACCGATTAAATCTCTCAGAGAGTTCAAGAGAGTTGAAAAAAAATTATAGGACTCTTCATTGTTAGATATAATTCTTTAACAGTTTAATTTTGTCGATAATATGTATATGATTACTAATGGACTAAACAACAGTTTATTATTATATTAGCAGTATTTCATAATCACCGATAAATTTATTGAAAGAATTAGTGTTGGTGAATTTTTTTTTTTGGTGTACTATTTATATTTATAAATCTATCCGTAATTATATGATCAACGGAATAAAAATCATTGATGATTCCTTTTCTAACAATTTATTTTCTTTAAATTATATACAATATTCTGGCAGTGGATTAACTTTCTAGTTGAGCAAAACTAAGTCTCTTTATAAATGATTTTATGAGCGCACCACCAACATCAGCTGATACACTTAAAAAATTATTAACTTTTCCTAGATATTAGCTTCAAAGTTTGAACCCATATAGTCAATAAATGAGCATATCTCCTTTACCACGAGACCAATCTTTTAAAGTTTATACCACTTAAATATCCAATCAAAATTCATAACATGGTTTAAACATAGAATTATATATTTACATATAAGGCTGACAGAAATTGAATCATCTTACTTGTTGATCGAAACCAAATCTCTTTTTTTTCTGTGTGTGAATCGAGGCTTAACACCCTAAGAAATTAAATTAAATGGGGCAGAGCAGTCTCAATCAAGCCATGACACAAATCCACAGGTAGGTCATGAATAATCCAATCATGTCTATCCATTGCTTCTTTACCTAACCTAAAACTCGTCAGCCTGTCTGCTGCAAAGTTCCCTTCTCTGAATGTATGTTGCACATGAACTTCTCACTCCCTGGCTAGAATCTCTCGAGCTCTAATAATCAGTGCATAGTTGGCGTCAACTTTGACCGCCTATTTCATGATATGGCTTATGACTAACACTGAATCAGACTCCAATATAGGTAGACAAAATCCTACATCCCAAGCGAGTTCCTAAACCAGTAATAGCTCCCCAAAGTTCTGTTCGGACTGAAGAACAAAAACTTGTTTTTATTACAAACCCCTTGATCAGTCCGCCTGCTCCTGGTAAACCCGAGTCTCCTTTGTTTAACGCTCTATCAAAAGGTATTTCCAACCTACCAACCTCGCCTGCTTTGTGTCTATTAACGCTAGCTCTACTCCCATCATCCATAGCATGTTCAATGTCAGCTGCCGTATTTTTAATGGTTTGCACAATGCTAGACTTAGAAACTGCTGCCGAAAAATCCTGCTATTGCGTGACCTCCATAAGCTCCACATTGTTACCCTAAAAACCACACTCCAATGGCAGCCCTCCTTTGTGACCGTGTTACTTCCTAGATTGCATAACAACCATGGATGTAACACCGCAACAAAAAAGTCCCTTGAATCTCTAGTTACAATAAGCTCCATACTATCCCAAATTAGAGATCGAGCTACGTGGTTAATTTTATCCCAAATTAGAGATCGAGCTACGTGGTTAATTTTATCCCAAATTAGAGATCGAGCTACGTGGTTAATTTTATAGTAGTTATTTTAGTTTTATGACTGGTGATGTAATAAGTTTAGTGGGTTAACTTTGTTGATTTAAGTTTTTTTTTTAATTGGATTATTTTTTTCATTTTTATTCTTCAATATTATGTTGATTAGGAGTTAGGCTTCATGATTTATTTCAATCTATTTTTTATAAGGTTATTTCAATTTTATTATTCAGATTATGAGTTTTGCAAGTTGACTTAAGTTGAATCGGGTCATTTATAATTTTTTTAATTTTTTTTCAATTTTACTCTTCAACAATGAGTTGATAGTAAATTGTGTTTCATAATTTATTTTGATTTACTTTATATAGGGTTATCTTAGTTATGACCCGAGTTACGGGTTTGACAGAGTCGTAATCAAGGTTGAGAGTGATTATTTTTTTGGTTTTCTATCTTTGATTTTATCTTAGTCTCTTGACCCCGAACATGGATTTGGTGGATTAACCCGGGTTAATTAAAGTTGTTTTTTGTGTCCTTTTTTAATTGATTTTTTGTAAGTTTTATCCTTCAACATTAGGTTGGTTGAGAATTGGGCTTCATAATTTATTTTGATTTACTTTTTATGAGGTTATCTTGGTCTTATAACTCAGGTTGTGGATTTGAAAAGCTAACTCCGGTTGACCAGTGTCGTTTTTTTTCTTTTTTCATCGATTTTTTCTTCAATTTCATCATTTAACATTTGGTTCATTAGTAATTGAGCTTTATAATTCAAGTTATCATGGTCTCATGACCAAGTTTGTGAATTTGACAAGTGAACCCAAGTTGACCCGGGTCGATTCAATATATTATCGTCTTAATTATTTATTTTTTAAATGTTGTCTTGGATTTGTTTTAGTCAAACTATGTTTTTATTAGTTGTCAGGGTTGTCTTTGAACCTATTAAGTCAATCAGATCATATTAGATCAACCCCACATGATAAAAAAAATGTACTAGAAAAAAGTTAGCAATGCTTAAATATTTTTTTTACATTAAAAAAAATGATATGACCTACAATATAGCACAAGCCAACAATATAGTGTTGAACTAAGTGGAAAATTGATACAAATTGATGTGTGGCATTGACTCTTTTTATTTTTCACTAATCATATAACATTTTATCAAATCTTACATTTCACCATTTATCATTTAACATTAAGTTTACATGAAAATTAAATATAATTTGTTAATATACATAATATTTGTCTATACATTGATAAATTAAAGTTAATAAACTTGGAACTTGACCGAGTTAGATATGAAGTATTTCATAAATTAAGAAAGATAAAGTGACTAATATAACTTACTTCCTCCGGTACTAGTGACTAATCAAAATATGGGGTGCTCAGCGACGCAAGTCTTATGGTGTTACAATATACATTATTAAAAAAATATTAAAGGAGAGCGTTTACTCTGGAGGCAAATACATTATATTGTTTATTTGAACAATAAGATTATGATTTTGCTTTTCATATAAAAAATTAATCAACTGGATATTGAAGATAATACGATTTTTTTTTATGATCTATTTATTATTATTATATACATTTGAGGCAACTTGGTATTTTTAAATTTTGTAAGCATGATAAAATATATAACTAAATTACCCTTAAAAAACAAGATTTATTTAGTTTGCGTGCATGGGTTTTTTTTTCATATTTGCATCCTGTTTTTTTATTTATAATCAAGTTGATTAAGAAACAATTTGATATTTTAATAAATATAAAATATAATTTAAAAAACAATTGATTGGTGCATGCAGAGCATAAGCCAATGAGTTAGAGATACTCTTGCTCTTCGAACTATATATCAGGTGTCTCATGGCAGCCAAACTTTGCCTTTTTATGATGATGTTGGAAGCATCATGACATTCTTTTCCTAGTGGTTAGGTGGATGAACATGGTAGCGCAATATTTAGGCTCTAGTGACCATTTTTTCATCTCCTTCCTCTTTTATCTCTCTTATCCTTGGTTCTGCATTGGCCTGTCAAAATATAAAGGTGTATTTTTTTTAATTTGATTTTTATTCTTTTAATTGTTATTTATTTTATTTTTATCTTTTTTAATTGATTTGTTTTTTCAATTTTGTCACTTATCTTTTTGTTTCATTTAATTTCTATATCAAATTTGGTTCTTATTCTTTTAATTGTTTTTTTAATTCTTTTTTAATTGAATTTTTTTGTCAATTTCATCCCTCAATATTTTATTTTAAATTATTAATATGTCAAATCTGGTTCTCATTCTTTTTATTACTATTTTTTTATTTTGGATCCTTTTTTATCGCATTTTTTGTTTCATTTCATCCCTCAACAATTAATTAATTGAGGATTTTGCTTTGTATTTTTTAAATATTTTTCTTTATGGGTTAGTCTCAGACTCATGAACAAGGTCATGAATTTTAAAAATTAACACGGGTTGACTTTAGTCTTTTTTAGGTCATTTATAAAAAAAAATTCAATTTCATCCTTCAATATTTGATTGATTAGGGATTGGTCTTTGTGATTTTTTCTTCACTTTTCTTTCTATGAGGTTATCTTAATCTTATACCCATGGTCGCGTATTTAGCGAGTTAACTCGAGTTTTTTTTTCTTATGCTTTTAAAAGAAAAATGATTGTTTTTTAGTTTTTGCTTTCAACATTAAAGTTGTTTGATAATTGAGTTTTATTGTTTTATTCGATTTACTTTTGACAGGGTTACCCTGATATTACAACTAGATCTCATACTTGGCATGCAAACCTAGATAGACTCGAGTTGTGTTTTTACTTTTTTAAAAATATTTGTTTTCTTCAATTTGTCCTTCAACATTTTCTTTGCTAGAAATTGAGCGTTGACTTTTTTTCATTTTGCTCTCACTTCATTTTTTTTCTTCATTATCAAATAAAATAATGGATACCTTTTTTATGTGGTGTTGGCAAACCTTTATATTTTTAGTTAATCATTATCTTTTTTTATTAATTTATTTTATGTTGTTGCATTCTTTTTTATTCATATTATTAAATTATCCAAATTTATTAAACTTAATCATATCAATTACCTAAGTCTCGTAATTTTATTTTATTTTTCAGAAATACATGTGTCGTTTTAGCATCTTTTTTCATGTTGGGGAAAATTTAAATCAACCTATGGTATAACATGAGTCACCTATCTAGCATCAATTAATAGAAATATGGGATGATTTTTTGTATAATAACTGCTTTTAAACTATATTATCTTTATTCGGTTATTTATTTATTTATTTTGGATTGGATACAATAGTTTTAAAACAATTAGCATTTCTCTTTATTTTAATACAAAATAAATTATAATTAATTGACTAATATTATCTTAGTATAATTAATTTATAATAAATTTCACAAAGAAAATAACATATTTAAAACTTCAAATAATCCATAGTAAACCAAATAACACAGAAAAATCTATATATGAACCTGAGATTTCTAATTTTCAGTAAATTAATTTGAGGATTATAGAAGTTAAGTTCATTATCTTTATCGATCAAAACAAATTAATTAAATAAAGTCTTGTCTGAAAATAAAATGCCAATATTGTAATATTGGACCCCTCTCTTATATTTCTCTCTTTTATTGTTGGTTTCAAATTAATTTTTTTAATTAAAAAAATACAAAAGATGACAATGAAAGGCAACAAAAGAATTGCCCCACTTTTCTTACGTGTGACTACCTCTCTGTTTCAAACTCAATAACACTTTTATTTTCGATATTCATTACAGTTTTTTTTTAATCAAACTATATACTTCATAATACAATAAATAAAATAGATAAATAAAAAGAAGTTTGTTGAAGCTTGGTTGGCCAAGACTTAACCAAGTTACCCTCCTCTCTTTTACTTTTCTTGACTACGCTCAACCAAGCTTCACAAAGCTTGGTTAAACCAAGGCTCAATCTAGTTGAGCTCTTGTCTGAACGAGTTATTTTTTATTTACTTTGATTTATTATTCATTAATAGTAATATGTATAATGGTATTTATAAATATATTTTTTTATCAGTATTTCTCTAGATATTTTTCTAGATATTTTTCATATATTTTCAAGTTTTAAAAGATAAGAAAAGGTTGATTCATCTGAACAACACTACACTACACTAGACACTTCTCCACTACGAAACACACTCAACAACATAGAAAACACACATCCATTCTCTACACACACAAAAATTCATTTTCATCTTCTTGAATTTTTACATACTTATCACTTAGAAAACACTCAAATACTAACTTAAGCATAGAAGTGTCTCTCATTCTACAATGAACTTGTTTTATAGGTATAACTCAGACCTAGAACACATCAGCCAAAAAAAGTTTATACTATTCTATAAATTTTTTTGCATGACTTCATTAGTAGTGTTGTCTCTAAAAAGCTGAACAAAAAGCATGTCATTCCCTTCTAACTTCTATATAAAAAAAATCATGGTTAACGAGATTCTAGTATATGGGAGAGTAATTGGTTTCCCTACAAGGACTTTAGTTTCCCTAGGTTTCCAACAAGTCTTTTAATAAGTGCAAAGACTCAACAAAATTGTTCTAGTCATACAGGAACAACTTTATTCTCTTTAATACAACAAATAGAAAAATCAACATGCATCACTAGATACAAAAAGACAATCCCAATTTAAAGAAAGACTTGCATAAAACAACATGTCAAGTATACATAATACTATACTCCAACTATCCAAATGAGTCAACACTCCCCAATAAATTTAAAACATAAACATTGTTATTTCCATTAATCTTCTTCTGAGTCTCAATCTTCTTATTCGCGTACTCTTCATCATAAAAAAAAAAATATATAGGCATGATATGCATGAGATGAAGCCAATCTCAACTCCTGCATATCATTCCTACCAAGTAGAATAGTCTCCACTTTCTTACAAAGTGTTACACACTCACCTCACAAATGATTCTATCACTGTTAAAGCCAACTTATACAATTATGATGGTCTTACAAACCATAAGGAGCATGTGCAAAATGTCAGAGGCATCCTAGAGCTAGTGACAATAGAAAGTGATGTCATATGCAAGATTTTCCCTACAACTTTTCACGGATCTACTAGGGTGTGATATCACAGCTGTAAAACTAGCTCTATCCTAAGTCTTTATGATCTCTGTGTGAAGCTCATCTCTTATTTTAGCACTAGTATTCCTATCAAAAAGTTCACTAAATTTTTTAAACCACTTTTTTTTAATTTGCTTTTTCAAGTTTATCCCTAATTATTTTGGTTGGTTGAGAATTTTACGTTGTTATTTTTTTTTTTTTAGTTTGCATTTTATGTTATGATTCGGTCTTATGATTTGTGTTACAAGTTTTGAATGTTGAACCGAGTTGGCTTCAATTATTTTTAAAAAAATTCATTCATCATCATTAAATTCGTTAGAAATTGGTATTCTTTTTTATTATAATTCTTTTGTAAATTTGATTTTTCTTTTAAACTTTGCCCTTCAATTTAATATTTGATGATATTTAAGATTTGGTCCTCAATGTTTTGATTTCTAATTTCAATTCTTATTCTTTTTATCAAATTTTAATTTTTTTCAATTTAATCCTTAGATCCATAATCTTAATTTTTTTTTTTTTAAGATTGGTTCTCATTCTCTTGATTTTTATTTTTTATTTTGGATTCATTTGTTAATTTGAGTTTTTTTTCAATTTTATCCTTCAATTCAAAACTTTTGTTTATCCTCTCAATTTTGTTTTTCAAATGAGGTCCTTATTCTCCTAATTACTATTTTTTATCATTTATTTATTCTTTTTATTTTATCATATGAAATTTATTTATTAAGATTTGGTCTCCTTGGTTTTTTTTCAT
>Ga0325403_1000416_pt1 | contig 29007 bp, 13 predicted proteins | sample PopdelMetagenome_19_FD_205665 | JGI IMG/M metagenome (GOLD analysis project Ga0325403, IMG submission 205665) | Populus deltoides microbial communities from Bellville, Georgia, United States - Xylem-PdKOR-R4 | ecosystem: Host-associated > Plants > Phyllosphere > Stem > Wood/Secondary xylem... | reverse complement strand
TTTGAGGAGCATTATAAGTTGAATATTCTCTTCTTGATTTTCTCGTTATCATTGCCTTTGTAGAAGAAAATACTTGTAGGAAAATTTCAAGAAAATAAATATAGCTTTTTTCTTGGTTAATTGGATTCAAACTTAAAAAAAAATTCTAGTTTTAGTTTAACTATAAAACTCTCTCCTTAATTCTTTATTTTGAATTTATATACCACATATTGTTTTTATCTTTGAAATGAAAATCTTAAAATCTTAAATGCAATGTATCTTGTTTCAATTATTAAAATATTACTTTAAACTTTGAAAGATATCTAATTTGATCTTTCTCTTGCACATATACAATCTGTTTACATATAATATAAAATTGACATACTATGTATGAATGCTTTATCTAAAAAGGCCACAAAGTATTCATGTCAACAATAAGGATCGATAATAGTTTATCAACACTATCATTGTGCTATATTTAACTCAGTAATAAATTTTCAGTTGGAAAAGTTAAATTCTAAATTCAATAACTTAGCTATGTTTTAGAAACTATGAGAACTTTAAATCATTTTAAGTAAAGTTGATGCTATATGCAAGCCTGATAATAAATTTTATCTTGGAGATTTCAATGAACAAGAGATGTATTATTTGAGATCTCAGCTAGAACATTATTAAATTGATGTGATTCAACATGAGAGTTTTCAGAATATCTTTATCATTTTCGAATTATATCGAGGATTAATTGAAACAAATAAGTTGTGGTACTATCACTTGATTAATAAGTTGATTCGTTTTATTTTGACTTTATTTCTTTCCACTTCCACCATGAAAAGATCATTTTCAATTATGAAACATGTTAAAATTGTGCTTCATGATAAAATAGATAAGGTGTTCTTTGTAAATTCTATGATAATTTACATTGATTGAAAGTTTGCTGAAAATATCGATTCGGATTTGATTATAGATAAATTATATTTAACAAAACATTGAAGGGTATAATTTTAATAGTGTTTTTTTTTTTTACTTTATCTTCGATATACACTTTATTTTTACATATTTTATGTTTTTTTATTTGGATTGAAACTTTATTATTAACTTGGAAAATTTATGTGATAATGATTGTCCTATTTATTTAATACCCCGTGCAGAAAAATTTCCTAGCCCCACCATTTCCCTGTAAATTATATTTTTTTGGATATATAGAAATTGTCTAGCATCTTAATTCAACAGAGCCAGCAAACTTAGGCAATGACAACCAGGAGACTTTTCCAAGAATGCTTCCTGTCCAAATGATATACAGGGCTGCTGAGATACGTTTTACAGAAATTTCATGATAGTTGGCATGCATATTGCCATATGCATTAAGCATCTCCTAGCTCAGCATTGTATCTTCTTTTACTTTATGATAAAGAAGGGCTGTGTGTGTGTGTGTGTGTCCCAACAAAGCAAACATCAAATTACACTTCAACAATCTCTAATCTACATTCTGAAATCAAACACCTTCCTTGAAGTAATATGGCCAACCGGAACAGTATCCAAGCCTACCAATATATATATTCCTTTTCTTACACAACGCTGCATTAATTAAAAAATAAATAAATTAGGCAATATCCCAACGTGACTATCCTTTTTTTGTGTCACGAATCATTTTTTAATTTATTTTACAAACAAAAGAATTCAAAGAGGATATATAATAAATAAATGTACGCATCCGTTATTGATAAAGGGCGGTGAAATTAATTACGCTGTCTTTTTTGGTGATGCTCTTTCCTTCTCCATGCGTTCAAATAAGCTTCCATCATAGACAGCTCTAATTGTATCCTTGTGAAGCAAACCATCCTTATCCTTGCAAAGAGTGTACAGGATCTTCCATTCTGTGTAGGAAGCAACCCTGCAATAGTTTTCCAGCATTTAATTACCTTTACATATTTTTCTGAAAGACGTGAAATGATTTTCTAATTACTTCTGGATACTAAGAAATTGAAATGATCAGAAACCAACCATCCTTTGAAGTCCTTGGGTTCTCTGTTAGCTTTGAGCATTCCCATCAGCTCGTCTGATGTCAGGGAATTTGGATGTGAACGTGCATGTTTGCTGAAGATTTCTTCAAATTTTGCAGGAACAAACCTATAATTCTCTTATAAGAATTAATATATGAAACCAAATTAAATAGAAGAGCCAACACTAAATATGTTAATTAAGCCATTAATAGTGCCCTAATTATTGTGCTACTGAGCCAGACGTCTTATATGTTAGCTTTTGATTTGGTAGATAGATATTGTTAACTGGAAAATATAGAGGACAAAAAACAGCATCTCCTAAAAAAAAGAAAAGAGAACGAAAAAGGAGAAAAAAATAAAGAACTAATTAATGGATAAATTAGAGAATACATAAATGTGACTACAGGAATATAATATGTACCTTCCTTCACTGTCATAGACACCAGAATCACTCCCATGCTTGGCTCGCTGGATGTTCTTAACCTCGATAGGGAACAAAAGAGAAGGAAACTTCCCCTGTAACACATGAAAATTTGATTAATCTATAAATAATTTCGCAGACCATAAGTGAAGTGGTTGTTAAATAAATGGCACTGGCCAGTATTTGTAGACTGTCCAAGTTTTAATTATATATCTTGCACTTCTTCGGTAGGTAACCTGTTGTTTATAAGCAATGACCTAAACATATTTGAGAGAAAAGGAAGAAAAGAAGGGGAACCTTTGCTTGCGATCCAACAATAGTACTGTTTTGCCAAACTCCATTACATGTGTACTTGTTTTTTACCTTCCAATTTTAGCTTCCAATTTTTCTCATCTATCTATAGCTAGCTAGCTAGGTCCCACCCCGTTGTATGCCCACTCCATGCAAAGACTACTTAAAATACAAATAAGGTGCACTTTTAGCCAAGTTATACATCCTACGGCGCCAAATGAAACCTAGAAACTTTATTTTATTTATTTTCCTATATGCTATTTTATTTTGTTTCTTTCATACAGCACGTACGTGAATAGAATGAAATATGAAAAAAAAAAAACAAAAAGCACTATTGAATCCCATTATCATGGAACTCATCCATCATTAAACACTACTTTTAACTATTTTTTCTGTAAGAAAAAAAGAAGAAGCATGTATCATAAACCAACAGGTGAGCGAGTCTTCCCAAAAGAAATGGCGGAACAAAGGCTGTCTTGGACAGGGAAAAAAAAAGATACTAATAAGAATACCCGATAAATAATAGCCAAAATGATATACAAATCTTTTAAAAATAAAAAATAAAAATCACAGATTCCCATGCATCCAGGACAAGATGTAGGGTGAAGTGCGTGGGACAATCATCCTCCTTGGAGGGAACACAGACACGTGTAGCCATGCCATTATTCATGCGGAGACGAACAACTAGTGGATGATGACTTAAGTGGTCATTCTAAGAACATATACACACAACAACAACACCTCCATTAAACTTTTACAGTAACGTTACTTCAATCCTTTTCGTAAAATTGAAGACATAGGCTTGGTGTCGGACCAAATTATATTAAAAAATCCGATCCCTAGAATGTCAGGGCATCGAGTCACAACAAATAAGACTGGACTGATGTCAGTCTGGGTCCATCGCCAAGTTTTTAAAATCTTGTTTTCAAGCAAGGCATGGGATTATTTTCCACTTTTACGAGCTTCTCGTTTTGTATGCACAGATTTTTATATTCTACGATCTTCGAACAGAAGAGCTAAACAGGTGAATTAATAGACCGGGTGCTTCTTCAGTCAACTTCCTAGCCAAGCACCTGTACTTGTCTCTGTCTTTTATATATATATATATATATATATATCGGTGTCAATTGTGGACGGACTCCTATGGTAATTATATATATTATTTATTACTTACTTACCCCTTCAATTTCTTAAACAATTATTTTTTTTCCTCGTTAATTAGAGTCGAATTAGATAGATGGATAGAGAGAGAGAGAGAGAGAGAGAGAGATACAGGTCGAGTTTTCTGGCTGAGAGCGATATTGATCAGAAAGGCACTGGCAGTGGATAACAAGATACCACACCCAATTGAACGAAAACCTGTTAGTTAACAAATTCAGATTTAGATTAACCCATTAATTAAAATTTCCTTTTCTTTACACAAAAACAAGAATGAGAAATACAATAAACATAAAAAAAAAAGGAAAACATAAGAACACACCTTGAAACGTCTCCCAGGGATAAACAATGCCATCTTGATTCCTATCAAAGAAGAAGACATGCTTCTGCAGTACGTTATGATCATTTGGTACAAATTTCCCTGCGTGAGAAAACAATCTCCAACTTCAGCCATAAAACAAATAGCTGCAGGGGATTCTTGGGGGGGACAACAAGGGGTAACACGGCACAAGAAAGAAGGAAAGTTAAATCCATACCATTTTGTTGCTTATTATCGGTTGATGATAAGGTGGAGGAATTCATGTCTATAGTAGCAAGATGGAACTGTGAAAGCAATTAGAGAGATGGGGATGAGAGGTAGTGTTTAATGGGGTGGAAAGGATATATACTGCGCGGGTGCTAGAGAAGAGAACCAAAGGCTGTGTTCTGTTCTCTACTTTAATGGATGCTTGTTGCTGTTTGAGTGCCAGCTATTAATAGGGAAGGGGTCTGATGGCACAAATGAAAATGGCTGCAATTTATTCTCTGGAGCCCACGCGCTTTATTGCAGCGGTGATGCACTATCTTCTTTCTAATCATTTAATTTTTATTTTCTTTCGTAACGCAACAACGGACAGTGTGAATAAGGAGCGTTCTTTTTAGTAACGCAACAATTGTGTTTTAAAACTATATAAAAAAATTGACAGTATATTAGGAGGAATTTAACCACTGAGCTCCTAATATTAAAATATTTAAAGCTAAACATCCATTAATATCCTTTCTTCCCCATCTTCCTTTTTTCTCGAGAGAAGAAAGTTCGGTATGTGTACAACTCTTTAAAGCTCGTATTATCATTGAGCCCCTGGCAAAAAGAAAAAATAAAAGAGGATCAATTTAACCTAACTGCTGTGTAAGAAGAACAGCGGTTTAAATAAGGTTGGGGACGGGATTCAATGATAGGAAACATCTACATTTCAATCATATATCATAAATAATTTTTTTAAAAAAATAATAATTTGATAAATTTTTAATAAAAAATACTTTAAAAAACAATTATTTCACTCACTATCTTATTATATAAATATCTTTTCTTTGACGGGAGTTGCATTTTTGTCCTCCTTAATTTAAACCCTTCCTTTCGCTGTGACTTGTAGGAGATATACTCGCAACCTAGAGCTTATTAAAGGAAAATAATAATAATAATAATAATGATGATAAAAACAAGGAAGAAGAAGAAGAAGAAACATCATAAATAAAAAAAACGTAACTTGTCGGGAAATAAAACGGTCGCAATGTGAACACATCAAGACAGAAAAGGAAAAGAAGGGCGCGTGCGCGCTTTTTGCCTTTTGCTTTGCAGGAGGAGGACGCAAACACAGGTGACGGTGCATCATTCTCTCCGATGCCTTCAGGAAATTTTAAAGCACCTTTTATATATATATATATATAAAATATCTTATCGAAGTAAATATATGCTACTTTCTGAAAATGTTTGATAGAACACTAACGATTTTAAATGATTATTGAGTTTCTTAATTGGTATATTTTATTAAATAGTGTTGTTAATTAATTATATAAACAATGCTGTATCTTTGATTTTCTCTTGAGAAAATTAAAGGCTTGTTAACTTCTGCTTCAGAAAGTCCTTTTATCTAAAAAATAAAATTTTAATTTTTAAATATTTTTCAATATAATAAAAATAAAAAATAAAAATATATTTTTTTTAAAAAAACATCTGTCATCATTTTACCAAAAACATACTAATATCTTCCCCACAAGAAAAGCATGGTTTTACTGAACTGAAATTGCTTTCCTAATACAGAAACATGCGCTGTCTTAGCATTGAAAATCAGAGGCTATTTGGCGACTAGCGACGTGTTTCAGACTACCATCATTTTCAAAAGTGTCATCATATTCCCACGAAAAACATTTATTAACAAATACTAGCTTTCTCTGCAATTTGTTTTTCGTTTTTTTACTTTTTTTTTTTGTTATATTTTGTTATTTTTTTCGTTTTTTCATTTTTTGTCCTTTTTTTTTTTTTTTTTTTGTCTTTCCCCACATTTTTTTCTTTTTTTCCCTCTTGTTTTCTTTATTCATTTTATTTTTTAAATATTAAACTAATTAAAATTTTAACTTTGTAGTTTTTGTTCTTGAAAATACTGTGAATTACAACAATTTTTCTCTATATAATTTTTTTTTCTACAAATCTACGACAATGCACAAGCATGCCATGAGCTACGACATCGCACGGACATGGTATCTAGTAATAACCTAAGCTATGTTATGTCTATCAAATTAATTTGAAGGGAATCCCTTTGATTTTTCAAACCTCTCTATGTGAATATATAATATTATTTTTTAAAATATTTTTTTAGTTTTTAAAATGTATTTTTGACATTAACATATCAAAATTATCTAAAAACATTTTAAAAATTCAATTTTTTTTTATAAAAACACTTTTAAAATATAAAAACAAAGATACTCTTAATTAAACTAAAAAACCTCAAATATTTAATTATTGTATCAGGAGTCTCCTAGTTTGTTTCCGTATGCGAGCTCCTTCCTCTTCTTTCTTAAATTACCATGCATTATCATACATACTTTTAAAAAAGAACATTGAATTAATAAGTTAGATGCAAAGAGCTTTCTGAAATTTCTGAACAATTTATAATTGAAAACTTTAAATTTTCTTTAAATAAGGCCATGTTTGTTTCCTGGAATTCATTTTCCGGGAAACCACTTTCCAAACTTTCCTGTGTTTATTTGCCATTAGGAAAGTTGGTCAACGGAAAACACTTTCCGGTCAACGGAGAACACTTTCCCGTCAACAGAGAATACTTTCCGGTCAACGGAAAACACTTTCCGGTCAACGGAAAACACTTTTCAGTAAAAAAAATTTGATTTGGTTTCCAGGAAAGTGTTTTCCCTTTGGCTGTGTTTGTTTTCTGGAAAGTGGTTTCCAGGAAACCACTTTCCAAACTTTCCTGTGTTTGTTTGCCATTAGAAAAGTTGGTCAACGGAAAACACTTTCCAGTCAAAGGAAAATTTGGGCGGAAAACACTTTCCGGAAGTTGTGAAAAATTTAGAAATGTCATTATTTGCTGATTATATTAAATTTAATTCTCAAACTTTTGATTGCTATATATAATTTGTTTTGTATATTTATTTTTCAATTCCATCTCTTAAAATTTAATTTTTATATTAATTTTCGTCCTTATTTTTATAATTGCTATTTGCTTTTTCCTTATCATTTTTTTATTGAAATTTTTTATCTATCAAATTTGGCCCTTATTCTTTTGATTGTTACTTATTTTATTTAAAATAATTTATGAAATGTTAATTATTATTATTTTAATTTATTCACCTTTTATTTTTTTTTAATTTTTTAGATTTGATCTCTATTATTTTGATTATTATTTATTTTATTTGAGATAATTTATGAAATTATATTTTTTTCAATTTCATTCTCATTCAACTTTTTAATTTGTAAGATTTGTTCCTTATTATTTTAATAAACTTGAGAAAAATAAAACATTAATAAGTTATTTTCCAGCTCATTTTCCATGACATAACTAAACACTGGAAAGTGTTTTCCAACTTATTTTTCATTACACTACCAAACATCGGAAAATACTTTTTCGGAATTCACTTTCCCTGAAATTCACTTTTCAAAAAAAAACTACTTTTCAGCAAACAAACGGGTTTTTCTTATGTAATAAAATGGCAATTATGATAGCTAACTGCATGTAGTTCAGTAATAAAAACAATACCACACCTTCATTACTACGATAGCTAGTTGCATATAATTCAATTATGATAGCTAGCAGCGATAAACATTACAACTTCATTAGTAAGACTATGATAGCTAGCTGCTCGTAATTCAATTTTGTTCGAGAATTTGACTCGGAGACCTCTTGAAATCCCAAACCCTAGCCGTCAAAATGTCCCCTAAAATGCCTTAAAAGATTAATGTCTAAAAAATATCCTTTAGAAAACAGGGTCAGCTGATTAATGCCCAATAAAAAAAAAACACGAAAAATTGATAAGTATTTTCGAAGCATTACTCTTCTACACATATAAAGGCGAGACATATCACAATAATCACTTACAATGTGAGTTAAGCAGCATTATTTAAAAATATTTTTTTTACGGAATTACTTCGAAGGTATTTAATAATCACTCAAAAACACACATGTTTTTTCTTGTTTTATTTTAGCAGCAGTGTTTTTCCAACAGCTGGAGGTTATGTTTATATTTGCTAGGGCGGCCAACCACAGATTTTCTGCTAGCCTATATTAGAGTTTTCTAATTATGCCTCCAGCTCCGGCGGACCCAGGGCTCGCTTTGCTCGCGCCATCGGTGTTCAACTTAACCCGTCCTTCTTTAGATGGCTGCTAACTAATATACTTGGACACGAGCTGGCAGCTGCATCCTAGTGGGGACTCCTGCTCTCAAACTGGTTTTATTTCCATGAAATAATGGTTGATGTCTCTACGATGGTGAGAGGATCTGCAGGGTTGGGGTTGAAGATCATCCCATTCCTCATCTCCATAGAAACCTAGCAATATGTCCCAATCCTCTCTCATCTTTTTTTATCTCTCTAAAAGTACCCATCAAATTCTCCAAGGTAGATCATGAATGTATCTATCACTTATACTTGAGAAGTGATTTGGATTATTTTCTGGTTAGCCCGACCTTAATGGGAAAAATACTTGATGCCTTCTCAGCCAAACACACACCACACATTGTGAACTGCAACTGCAAAACAGGATTTGCTTTTCTTGGACGCGTATGCTTCTCAGCGTGGCTAATAAATTGACATGGATCACACTTCTGACACAAGCACCGGGGGAACTATCACGCTGGCGTTGCCCTTATCTTGCTGGAGGCATATTTTTTGAACAAAAGCAGTTGTTGTCAAAATCCAAAATTTTAAGCAACACGCAATTGTATTTCGCAGTGCAGAGATCAAGGTGGCGGCAAAACTGGCTTCGTTTGTTAATACACAATCTGGCCATGAAGATGTTCAATAAATATGCGTGTTTAGGGAGAAAAAGAAAAAGGCAGTCTTTCTCTGGTATTAGTTTTCACACAACATCACCTCAAGCAGTCAAGGTGCAAATAATTCATCAGGATCCATTTATTTAGCCACCGTTTGAGGGAACTAAAGTCATCTTTCTCGTACACGAGATTATACATTGCTGGAACTAAGCCTGCAGGAGGAATTGGGCATGCATCTATATACAGTACTTGGCCATGAACTTTTAAATGAATTAGAGAATACAACACTTAAGAACTAGCCCCTTTTGATCCAACCTTGCCTCCTCGTTTCCTGCACATACAACTTATATTATTACCATGTATTTCTAGTGAATTTTACAGAACACATACATATTGTAAGCAATCACATTGTTAGCAAGACGCCCATCATTCAGTTGCTAGTGATTCCACATCTAACCATCCTGACTCAGTACCAGTGCTAAGGCTTCAGTTCACATCAGATTTAACTCCATCTAATAATAACTGCTAACAAATTCCAATTAACTTATGCCCCTGATTGGATTAACAATTATTTAATGATCTACACCTCATATTTGTTTTTGCCTTGGTTGTGTACTGGTGGTGTCTGTCTCTTTCCCTTTTGAAACAGCACATTCCATTGTTTTTTACCACTCCCGACCCTCCCCAGATAAATAAGAGTTGCTAATTTCATTAGGTAAGTCTTACTTGCCAAGAAAATCAATACCAAATAGAAATGATATACCAACAACACGCAGAAGCAAAACTGACACACCTTCAGGAGGCTGAGCGAGCTTCCTGTTCTGTGAAGCCATCATTTCTTTCTTCAACTGAGTTAATATATCCTCCATTGTATGCTCCCTCTGCCAATTAGCAAGCATAGGGAAAAGACTGGGCTCGACCTGTTAACTTAGTCAATAATTAGATTATTTCCAATCAATTGATGTAGAAGAACTCAGCATTACATCACTTACCACTCCACTTTCAGGATTGACGCAGGTCATGTTTATCCGAGTTTGGAACCTGACACTTGGTGGATTATCGGGATATTCCTTGCCACAAAACAATTTTAACTGGTAGATACGCCCCTCGTGAACAGTCTGGCAAATAGTATGAGTGAATACATTATTATTCCTTTTGAAAAATGATATAAAGCATACACAATTACTTTGAAGAATCATGTTTCATCATTCAAGGATCAAGGCATAGATGGTAATGATTATCATGCCAGGCCACCAGAGTCATCAGGTTGTTTGCATTGCACATAAAACTGGGGATGGAAATTCACCCCATTAGTCAGGAATCAAGACCTCCCCTGCCACTACATGGATGGTTTTGGCAATGCTGCAGGTGAGGACCATCTGGCCACTTGGATAAGATATTTAATTTAGCTTGGATTCAATGCGGGGGCACGTTTAAAGGAGATCCTGCCACCCCACCTAGATGATTACATATTTTCTATGATGTGCTTATTCCCAGCATAATCAGTTGTACACAAACAGTATTTAGAGGGAATTGTGGTTAATCCCCCCCCCCCCAATTCAATCTAACTAATCAAAATCACAATCTCCCGTGAATACATTGAAAAACACACATGTACATTATTTAACAATCAAAATTTGGGGTCCATTCTAATACTTTTGGGTTTAGAAAGCTTCCAGAATTTTTGCTCATTCGGATAAAATGAGCAATAGATGTGATTCTGCCCAAAAACAAACTTCAACCTGAATTGATTCATCACTAGTTTCGGAAAGGCTTCGTGAAGCAAGCAAGGGGCAGACCATGGAGGCTCTTTTTTAAGTATATGAATGGGTGGGTGGTGGATGGTGTTAAAAATCCCATAACCATCCCAAGCCCATTCTCATTCCAACTTTATCCACCATGATAGGATGCTACCATCAAATGCCCTGGAATAGGGATCGACCTACAGAAATTGGCTACAGATCCAACTGTATATGGAAAGCAGGCGTCAAACTTTTAGGTGTAGCGAAGGAGAAAAGAAATTTGAGACTTTATTTGATCTAGTTAGTTTTGAAAAGTTGGGGGGTTTGCAGGCTGGAGTTCTGTATCTTTAAGTATTTAATTTAAATTATATTAGTATCATGCAGTAGATATTTTAAGTTCTTTGGATACATAAATATTTAGATTTAGTTGAAAGGTCTTAGCTATCTTTATCTAGAATCGGTTCCCCTTTCCCTGCTTTTCCAATGATTCTATTTTACCCTTGCCCTATACTCTTCCAATTTCCAAGTTTTATGATTTGAAATTCTTTGGTACATCACAGCATGGGAGATCAACTGCAATTTTCTTTTAGAATAAATCTCTGCAGATGGCAAGCCAAGACTGACATCAAAGCTTATTCATTTATGGCGAATCATACTATTATAGAAGACTTGACAACATAAGTTTTGCAATGACAATCTTTTTTAAAAAAATTTATTTTTGATAAATAAGTTTTCCAATGACAATCTAATGCATAAAAAGAAATAAAAGAAAATGGTTTTAAAAGTTTTAAACTGCAAACAAAGGGATAACCTTGAAGGTTTCAAAACAGTCTGAAGTACATGCAAAGGCAACTAGATTACTAATGAGTTACACGGACATTATAGTTCTGATTGAGAGCATTTAATGACACACCACGGTTTAACAATGTTGTGAAAAAATTTATAATGAGAGCTGCAGGAAGAGGAAGAGATTAAAGATACTTGAAAAATCAAATAACATCTGTTCTGAAAAGGCAAAGGGTGACTGTTGATTCTAGAGGAAAAATACAAGTAACTGGCATGCTGTGAAGTCAAGGAAATTTTAATAGTTGAAATGACATCATGCCTTTTTCAGGGAAAAAAGGTTCATAAATGTTGATTTTCACGAGTACTAAAGGTTTATATATGGACGAACTGATGACATGATACTATAAGAAGGATAAATTATTCTTGGAAAATTGTTTGTCTTGCTCCCACAGATGTTCAAACCTGAGAAAGTTGGCTTGACACTCAATTAAAATTGGTATCCTATAGTAGGAATGTTTAATCGATTAGCAAGATTTTATGGAAAAGCACAAAAGGGGTGAACTCATATAGTAACTTTTTGATAGATGAATCTATATATAAAAACACAAGTCTCATCTTGGATCATAATCTACCACTTTGTATGTAAAAACCAAGCATATTCCCAAAATCAGATCATCAATTGCCAATTCGGCATGCATACAACATGAATGCACACATTGAAAGAGAGAATGTAAAGAACAAAAATAAATTGACATACATTGGGGGGACCAATTATAGTTCCTGTCCATGACTGCATGAAGATATCATCAGCGTCGTCCATTCCATAACTGACAGTTCCATCTCCGATCCCCTTTTCCCCTCTCTCAAGCTCCTCCAGTAGTCTGAAGTTCCTTGGCACTGCAGAGGACACTAATATTCAGTTACAAAATAGTAATCATGCATGCATGCATTCTAGAAATCATCAAAGAGAAAAGGAAATCCCCCTTCCAACCTCCATCAGCCTAAATAAACCTTGCTACATGAGAAAAGCACTAAGACCAGACAGTGAGAAAGTTGTTTCTGACGAGGATTTGCTGACATGCAAGGAAAGTGACGGGGCAAAAATATGAGGTATTTCATCAATACTATTTTTTATCGTGAACCTCGCCTGATTCACTACACAAGCAGGATTTCATTTTTCCACTCCAGGGACATTTGCATCATTGCGCAAATCAGCAAAAGAATAAAACTGTTTCTGGGCCTCCTAAATCAGATCTCTTTCAATTCAACCTACTCATACCATCTTCTAATCTCTTCCATTGCATACATATTGCACCCCATTTTAAAATTACTCTCTAATTGCAAACCAAAGAGATGGAAAGCTTGCCTTCGGTCATGATTAGTAAAATCTCAAAATGCACAACTAACTCAAGTGAAGGAGCCTGCTTGTTTTAGGCATTTGCTCCCTCTATAACAGTACATTCTACATTCCACGTTGCATTTCATTACATTCATATCCTATCACGTAAAGGAGTGGAGAAAATAACCTTCAAAGGCAGAAAACTAACTTCAAGAGAATTTCTATATGCTGAGTGATCAGAGGAGGATATAGATGCAGTGAAAGAAAACTAATTGGCCAGAAAACAGTAAATGTCAAACTAGTCCAGCACACCCAATTAGGAAAGCCTTACAAGAAACTCTAAGAGAAACAACAGATCATCTTGAATTTTAACTCAGAAACAGATCATCTTCAAACATAACTCAAAAACCCTAACCAATTGTAAACCTCAAAGAAAAATCCAAATCAAACACTCTACCAACACTGCAAAGTGCAAAGAAACACAAAAAACCAGGATGCTAACCTGCTAAAAAGAGAATACAATTTTAATCTAACAAGGAAATTTGGGATTTTTTTGGTTCTTAAAATAGTGAGCTTACCAACAACGCTTGAACCTTCAGAACCCATTGATTTTGAATGTTGAGCTCAGCGAAAGAGATAGGATTTCTCTTCTAATTATTGTTATCTATTTTAGATTCAAAGGGAAAAAGGAAAAGAAATATGGAAGTGATCACAAGTAACAGAAAAGAAAAAACGAGGACAAAGAAAGCAGTCCGAGCCCGACAACAGTTTCACGGATATTTTTACCGTTTGTTCGTTAGAAAATAGTTTTTTTTAAAAAATAAATTTAAAAAAAAATAAATTCCAGAAAAGTATTTTTTGATATTTGGTAGTGTAATGAAAAATAAATTGGAAAATACTTTCCAATATTTGATTATGTTATGAAAAATAAGCTGGAAAATAACTTATTAATATTTTATTTTTCTTAAATTTATTAAAATAATGAGAAACAAATCTTACAAATTAAAAAGTTGAATGAGAATGAAATTGAAAAAAAATATAATTTCATAAATTATCTCAAATAAAATAAATAATAATCAAAATAATAGAAATCAAGTCTAAAAAATTAAAAAAAATAAAAGGTGAATAAATTAAAATAATAATAATTAACATTTAATAAATTATTTCAAATAAAATAAGTAACAATCAAAAGAATAAAGATCAAATTTGATAGATAAAAAATTTCAATAAAAAAAATGATAAGGAAAAAACAAATAGCAATTATAAAAATAATGACCAAAATTAATATAAAAATTAAATTTTAAGAGATGAAATTGAAAAATAAATATACAAAACAAATTATATATAGCAATCAAAAGTTTGAGGATCAAATTTAATATAATGAGCAAATAATAACATTTCTAAATTTTTCACAACTTCTGGAAAGTGTTTTCCGCCCAAATTTTTCAGGAAAACACTTTCCTGAAAACCAAGCCAAATTTTTCTTTGACTGGAAAGTGTTTTCCGTTGACCAACTTTTTTAATGGCAAACAAATACAGGAAAATTTGGAAAGTGGTTTCCCGGAAATCACTTTCCGGAAAACAAATACAGCCAAAGGGAAAACACTTTCCTAGAAACTAAACCAAATTTTTCTTTGACTCGAAAGTGTTTTTCGTTGACCGGAAAGTGTTTTCCGTTGACTGTAAAGTGTTCTCCGTTGACTGAAAAGTGTTTTCCGCTGACCAACTTTTCTAATGGCAAATAAACACAGAAAAGTTTGGAAAATGGTTTCCCGGAAAATGAATTCCGGGAAACAAACATGGCCTTAAATCCAACAGGTCAAATCAGGTTATTTTATTGTATTTAAAGTCTGGGCAAAGAGAATGTTAAAGATTATTTAAAAATATATTAAAATAATTTTTTAATAAAATTTTTAAAAAATTATTTTTAATAATGCTGTATTAAAGCAATTTAAAAATGTTAAAAAAAATCAAATTTTAATAAAAAATAAGTTATACTACAGGAACAAACAAGATATTAGTGAATTCATGGGCCTTCAAAACTTCGCTGGCCAGATTTTTTTTATAAACAAACAATATTCAGTGTCATAAATATGTTATATAAAAAATCAAGAATTGGGTTATAGAATTATTGGATGAAATAAATTTTAATTAAATAATAAAAAACAACGACATTAAATGAATCAATTTTAAAAAAATGGTTACAATAAACCTGAAAAATATATATTTTTAAATGATATAATTTAATTCTCGACTAACTAAATATAAAAATAAAAAATTAAATAAAAAAATAACAAAAACAAATAAAGTTGTAACCAATTAATAAGGGTAGGGTAGAAAAAATAAAAAAAATCATAAATCCTAATTTTAAACAAAGTAAATATAAAAGGATGAAAACCAGTAAAAAAATCAACAAACAGAAGCTGAGTTGGAACTTGAAATTTCAATTTTTCATTTTAATCTTTAATTAATACTCACAGCACTTTTTATATTTTATGCATAGACATTATCTTTTTATTTTTCAATTAACAAGTTTCATGATACTGGAAAAGGGATCCATAACGCTATCTCCTTTTTTTTCTTGTATTAAAATTAAGTTGAAATCCAATCAACGGCGTAACACAGTTGACTTGTCTAGTATGGCCCTAATAAGGCACCCAACTGGACTAATGAGATGCAATCAGGACTTCATCACAGATAAGAATGGTTCGTCAATCCAAGGTTTGGAATTGTCCCTGGATTTTCTAGGTTTTTAATAATGGATATGCTGGAATTTTAGCAAAACCAGTAATCATTTTGTTAATGTCATGGTGACAAAATAAGAAATTTTGACAGGAAAATAAGGGTATTTAGGGAATGAAAATTAGTGCAGGGTGACAACTAAGGATTTCCTGAGGGCTAGTTATAAATGGATTTGAAAGAACAGGGACTAATTAGTAGTTATTGAACCTCAAGGGGCTAGTTAATTTACTTCCATAGAAAGGACTAAAATACAATATACTATCATAACTTATTGACCAGTAAAAACACCCTCTCACGCGAACCTCCTCACAATTCAGCCTCAGCTACCGTACCGCGCTCAACATCCACTCAGCCAAAAACTGCTCAAATCAAATCTAATGCTTAACAATGTTTTACAAATTCCGTTCCGTTTTATATTACATGGAGTGGAGTGGTTGAAATATTTTATATCAATTTAAAAAATTGAATAAAATCGAATAATTTTTATTTTTGATAATTTTTTTATGTGTGATTTTACAAAATAAAATAAAAAAACATAAAAAATTAATTTTAAAAAAATAAAATTTTATAAAACACGATTCCTACTACAATCTCATCTAAACAAACAGTTATTAAAATTATCACAACAATCTCATCAAAGTATTTGCTGCAAAGTTTAGTTTTATTTTACTTGGTTAAAACTTTAAACCCTAGAGACTAATTAATAAACAAATACAAACATTTCTTCTCCCGGGCCGGGGGTGTAAAAGATACAAGCATAGTTACAATCTTATACTATGAGTTATATATAATCACGCATTATAGTATAATACATACTAATTAATTCATCTCAATGGTATCCCCGTGGCACGTTAGAACATTGGGGCTCTTAGCGGAACTCCTTTTCTTGATTGCTTTAATTTTCGCCTCTTGAGATGTTGAATTCGGTATTGATCTTTCCTACACTCGCCTCCATAAATGGCCGTAACCTGAGAATTATTAATAAAAGGAATAATTACACTAAAACCACCCCCGGGAGTTTATACTATATATATATATATACCTACTTGAAATTATTGATTATTTTTATATAAATCAAGGAGAGAGTATATATGGAGACAGATGGTGCGGTGCACCTTGCATTCAATACTGCAATAGTGTGAACAATTATCTTGCAAACTTCTGTGACAGATGATGCATCTATAGTCCTTGAAATTAATTTGCTGCTGTTGGTGACGATGATAATGGTTCCTTTGCTTCAAGAATAGCACTCTAGCTTTATTTGTAACATAAGTCTGTGAACAAAGCAAAAGCAACATAAATTAATTATGCGTGTCTGAATTTATTTCAAAATAACTTTTGTATTCAAAAGTTTGATTGTGATAAAATTCAAATTATTGATCACTCGACTAAAAAATCCTCATATCATATAAAAAAAATTACTTAATCTAAAAATATTCCATTATATATATATATATATATATATATATATATATATATTAAGTATCTAGCATTTGTTAAGTGATTGCATGATTTATTAATTGGAGTAACTTATAATTATTCCCTCTAATCTTGAGAATTAAATTAACAAGTCTTGTTTTGAAAACTAATTTTTAATTTTTCATAGCGATTTTTATTTGAAAATAAATCAAATTAATTTTTTTTTATTTTTTAAAATTATTTTTTAACATCAACACTTTAAAATAATTAAAAACATAAAATAAAAATTCAAACTTTGCAAGACCCGCAGTGCAGCAGTGTAAAATTGGGGCCGTTATTTTCTAAACCTATATAAAATTTGAGGACAGCAAGTAAATTAACAACGAGAAAACCTGTATGCCAGAGCAGTTGAAGAGCTTGGACAAGTCTTGCCGATTGATTACATCGCTATAGATATATCTTCGAATCTACAGCACCACGGAAAACATGTAGAGAACAGAGAATCAAGTTCCACACATACATGTACAATGCCATTCAACTGGGCAAATTAACTAGTAAGAAGATGAGATTGATGAGGTTAAGAGAGATCATGGACCTTGACGTGCTTATGGCGAGCATGAGCTGGAAGACAATTTGAGCACAAAGAAGAATAGCAATCAGCACAAAAACGATCCATTCTCGAGTCCGGATGAGTGATGCATGTCCTGAAGAAGACGGTGTTGTACATAACAACTACCCATTGCGGCACCGCAGGATAGTTTTTCTGCAAAAACATCAATTTGTTTACTCGTGCTGAATCGAAGTTTCATGTTATGAACAACATTAAAATCCAGGAAAGTGAAGCTTCCATGAGAAAGGTGAAGGAGATTACTAGGCGTACTTCGTGTTTAGATGCACGGAGTTGTTTGATTCCCACAACCTTTTCCATCCTTCTTCAATTCTCTAATAAATTAAAAGGACTCAAGCTTGACGGCTCTGCCATGATTTTGGATCATTTATATGCCATAGCAGCTTCGCTAGAGTTAAAGTCAAGTTCCCTGTAGATAGAATTCAATAGATTTTAAATAAGATTTGGCCCGTGCCTGTCAGAAAATTCACTTGAGACCACACAATTGACTGGGTCCAAAAAAAAAAAAAAACCATTTAAAGGGTTTTTATATCTGGGCTTAAATAATCCGAGGAAGATTAAGTTAGACTATCAGATATTATAATTAAGTAAAAAACTGTGAAAATAAAGAACTCTGATGGCTTACACTTTTAAAACAAAAAATATTTTCATTACAGCTAATTATTATGGTGCTCTTACAAATAAGAGAAAATGTTTTTTTTTTTTTAATCCACCCTGGCAAGTGCTTAATTTTACATGGATAGTAAGATATTTAAAAAGCTATTATGGCCGTATCCTTCAGTATTTGTAGACATCACAAAGGAATTGGGTGGGGATGGAACCATATAATAAAGTGGGAAACTATGAATGCTCTAGATTTTAACTCTCCTATTGTTGGGAATTAAATTAACTATAATTGGAAGGTCGCCTGAGCACTTTAGTTCATCTTGCTGATGATGCTTGCATTAACTAGCAATGTAGATTGGATTAAATTAATTATGCCGACGTTGTTTGTTGTCTTATTTTTTGGTGAAATATAATTACACCAAGCCAGCTCCATTAAATTCTCTTCCTTCGTACGGGCCATGACATTAAAAACAGAGGCCTGCTGCTATTTATTCCCTCCACCAAATTGACTTAATACATGCTATCAGACGCTATTCTGTGGCACCCTCCCATTTAGTTTTTCTTCATCCAGTTTGATACTTTGCTCGGGGCATAACTTCGACGGTGTTAATTCTCCAGCTAACTCACCAAACGAACGTAAGTGGATGTATGCCCTCCATCAATACTTACTTAATCGCCATGTATTAACTTCACGGCCTCACCTCCTTTCTTTGACATTAAATCCTTATCTACTGGAGAGATCGCTAACATTTATGGAATAGTTATGAAGAACTATCGAACACTAATCACCTCGAATTGGCGTGTGCATGGGTGTGATGTTGATGCTTCGAATAATGGTTTTAAAACCTGATCCGGCCCGACAGGTCAATTTAGAACCTGACCAGCTTAAGACTAGAAACAAGCTGAGTTTAAGAGAAATTAAGAGACGATAAAAACTCGAATGACCCAGTCAAAAACTCGGTTGTAACCCGTTAACTATTTATTTTTTTAACAAAAATAATATTGTTTTGCTTTTTTTTAAAAAAAAATAAGAGTTGGCTTAAGATGATCCACTGACCCAACTAAAACCTATGATCCCAATCTTGAACCAAGTCAACCCCCAGCTAAAAACAAATATATGATAAAAAAGATAAAACAACATTTTTGCCTCCAATATTTATAGCAATTAGTGATATACGATATGGATGTTCAACATTATGCTGCAATTAGATCAATTTTTATTTTTTAAAAAAGATACTTAATAGATAGCATTTGGAAGTGTGATTGTGGTTACTTTTTAAAATGTTTTTCACTTAGAAATATATATATTAAAATAATATTTTTTTTTATTTTTTAAAAATTATTTTTGATATCAGCACATCAAAATGATTTAAAAACACCAAAAAAATATTAATTTGAAGTAAAAAATAAATAAAAATTAATTTTTTTCAAAAGCGTTTTTAAAACGCAAAAACAAACAGAGCCAAGAGTAAGAAAAATCTGTAACCTAAGTGATTGATTAAAATAGGTTCAATAAACTCGATTAATTTAAATAATATTTTATATTTATTGAAATACTAAATTATTTTTTAGTTGACTTTATTAGAATTGAGAAACATGATTAAAATATGAAAAAACTCCTGAATGTTGGTTCGTTGTTTTTTGCTTTTACCGGTAATTTAGTTATTTTATTTTGTTTTTAAAAGTGAAGATTAAAAAAACCCTAGATGCTAATTTTAAAATTTTTGTTTTTAAAAATAATTTAATCGTGTCTAAAAAATGTTAAAAGACTGATTTTTCTACCGATTATTAACTAATAAACATTTTTAAAAAATTATATTATAACTAATACCTAGTTCTAATGACTTTTTAGAAGATCAAAATGTTCCATTACATTATTCTAATCACAGTGCATTGATATATATATATATACACACACAGCCGATGCAATTCTGATGTGGTTGATTAAAATAAAATATTGATAAAATATTGATCAATTTGCCCCTCAATAATTGACATAAATTATGCTGTTGGATTGAATTCAACTTTTCTTAAAATTCAGGAACCTCAACATTTGGATCTCCATCATATGGCCACCCTCGCGCTGTCTAGTGGTGGCCCAGTAGGGAAAAACACATTGCATGAAGCGGCCGCGGGAGATATTAAAAACGACATTTAGTCACACCGAGGCTTGCAGCTGAGTCGTCTTCATAGATTATAGATTTTGTCCTTTCTATGTGTTTTGAGTTCGAGCTTTTATATATATATATATATATATATATATATATATATATATGTTATTATTGCAGTACTTTATATATTTATTGAACTTGCATAATATTTATTGGGTCTAGAAATTAATTATAATGTGTTTAAGTTGACTCGGATATCTCGGGTTATTAAAAAAAACAACAACATTTAGTCACTCGGTCCCAATCTTTTTGTCTATATTAAAATTAAATTAAATTAAAAAATAAATTATTAATTAGTATAGAAAAAATTAAAATTAGTGACATTTTCACCCTAGAGAAACAATATTTAACGAACTCACATATGTTAATGTGAACTCACCGTTTATTTTTCATTAATTCATTTTGTACATTAAATTTTAGTTTAGGTAATTTAATTATAATTAAAGGTCAATTATTTTTTTATTTCTTAAGTAAATACAGACTGGAAAAAAAGACACAAAAAAGTCTAGGGATAGTTACACAACACGTGTATGAACTTTTTATTTAAAAAAATAATAGAAAGGATGACATGATTTCATTTAAAAAAAAAAAATAGGACCCGGGCTCTTTCCAAATGGCCAGCTGGCGACTTGAATGGAATAAGAGCTTCCGTCTGGTCTGGTTGTTCAACAAGCTGTCGTTGTTAAGTAATTTGTAAGTTATGCCTTTTCAAATCATTGGATTTCTTCTAAGCTCACAGATTTTTGCTGCGTCCGAAGTCAGACTTTGTTTAAGCTTCACATCACAAGGTTTTCTCTTCGTTTTTTTCTCTTCGTTTATAATTCTGGACTGTTGTAAATTAAACGCAACGCTTTACCACAGATTCCACCACAAAACAAAACTACAGTCTTCTCTTTCTCCTGTTGATAATGTTGAAATGTAACATCATCTATCTTTTACAGGAGCACTGGACGTCCAGGGAGGCTGAGCTGTAACCTGATCAGAGATGCATGTTTCTGCTGCAATTGTAGCCAACTGCAACTTTTTGCCCGCTTCTTTACGTCTATAACCAGTACTATCACATAAATTTTCTTAGAATCCAAGCAATCTTTTGTTGTCTGGGTCTTCATTTTGAGACAAGGAAGTACTCCATGCTATGCTAAGCTACCGTTGTGACTTGAGCAATTCGATTCGCATTTCTAATAGCTTCCAAGGCTGTGTAGCATATCAAGATATTGCTTTGTTATTGAGCTTTATGGAATTGCACCTTTTTCTTCTTTTAAATAAATAAATAAATAAAATAAAATAAAACAGACTATTTATCAAAGGAGATGGCTATTAACAGGGCCTCGTTAACCTTTTCCAGTTTAAATGACTAAACTATCCTTTCTTTTCTTTTCTTTTCTTCCTCTCCTTTTATAAGCACGTGTCCTTTTTCTTCTTCCGCAGCAATTTATTACAATCTCAAATACCAAAAATCCTAAACTAAATTAAAGACAAAAAAAGGAGAAGTAGATGATGATCTCGGTCATCATGCTAGCAATTTATATCAACAGCTTGATTGATACCCGGATTTTCAAGGCCCATCCCTTTAATTACTACTTTTTCTTACTACCATTATTACCAACCGTGGCAGCACCACCACCCAAAATTCAAAACACACCAAAAATTAATTGAATACCGGTTGATGCTCATTGATCTCCTCGTTACATAATTTTTTTTTATTAAATTTAAATTAAACACGAGATTGGGTTTCTTTCTCTCCCTTTCCCTTCCTCCCTTTTGGATAATTCTTTCCAATAATCTTTAATGTGAATTTCTTGTTGATATGGTTGAGTGAATTGCATGGTGATTGATTTTAAAGGGTTGAGAAAGGAGCGGTGGCTGTGATGGGTGGGGGTGGTGGTGTTTGAGGTTAAGGGGAGTGGTGGTTTACGTGGCGGGTTTGGTTTTCCGTGGTGTTGCTGTGCAGTGTTCGGTTGGGATTCTCTCATTGAGAGATGGAGGATCTTAAACGGGTTGCTGTTCATCTTTTACGATTTCAAATTCAAAGTTGAGATTGTTTCTCCTTTTTTTTCCGCTCACTTCGGTAGTGAGTTTTGATTAACTGGGCCGAGTGAATTGATTTTTACTTAATTGAAATTAGTAAAAAAATAGTTAAAAAAAAAATACAATGACACTTTAGTTATTTAAATCAAAAGGAGTTAACAACAAGGCTGTGAATTTCGTTTCGATAGATATTTTATTTTTTTAATTAGAATAAAATATTTCAGTTTTGGAGTATTTCAGCGTGCCGTTTTGAAGTTCTACTGTTCATATATATATATATATATATATATATATATATTCAACAAACATAATTCAAATTCAAGATAAATTAATTATAAATTATGCAATACAAACACAATGCCAAACAAATATAATTTTAAAATTTAAAATATTTCTAAATAGTCAAGATTAAATAGATCTTTAACTTAAATTAATTCAACTTAAACAAAATATTAAAATATTATGAAAGTAAAATGTTTTGACACAAATATTTTAAATATAAAGTTAGGTCAATGTTATTAAGGCTAATGAAATCTAAAGTATCCCTTATTTTACTCAAATTCTTATAAAGTATAAACATGAAAAAAACAACATGAATATAAACCATATATAATAGTAATAAATCTTATTTTAAAAAATTAATATCATTGTTAATGAAAATAGTAATAATAATTTTCAATATTATTACTAATATCATTGTTATTGAAGATAGTAATGAAAAATAACTTTTTATAATTAGATGATTTAATTAATTAAATTGAACAAGGTTCAATTTGATTTAATGACTTTTCAAGAGCGGAATGGAACATGTGGAATGAAACCGGAACGTTCCGGGCGGAATTTAGCCAAAAAAATCCAGAATGGACCGAGATTTAAAATAAGATGAAATTTATTCAATTTTATTTTATTTTTTGAATTGATATAAAATATTTTTATTATTCCAAATAAAATAAAACAAAATTAACAACCTTGGTTAACAAGATTATGCCAGAGAGGGGGGGGGGGGGCCTGTGCCGATAGCCACTCCCCAAAACATTATTTATTAATTTACGAGTTACCTAAATTCTCAATACCATTCCCGTACAGAGAAATATTACTAAATATGTTAAAATTATCCAGGTAAAATACCGTAGTAGTTTACAGTACCTTTTTTTTTCTTCTTCCTGTTTTTGTTCTCAAATTTATTTTTTCAATTACAATCTTTAATCACCAAATGACATGTTTGTCAAACATTCCAGCCATCGAAGGGTATGAATGTTCAATTACAATCTTTAAACACCAAATGACATGTTGTAAAATAAAAATAAAAAAGGATTTCCACTCTATAATATATATACAAGATATGCCAATATTAAAATGTAAATTCAACTCCATCTCTAATAAAGAAAGAGATTAAAATCATTAATATAGTTTATAAGAAATAGATCAGTCCTCTTTTTATTATTATTATATGTCAATTCACACATTACATAAAACCTTAAATAATATAAAACAAGCTTTTCAAATCGCCCCTCACCCTATACATCATCTTATTGATACTTCATTTTGACTATTAAAACATGATTTTTTTTCTCAGTATTTTAACGGCTCAACATTATATTTTAGTATATAGTACTGTAAAGCATACTCGATGGGTTAAAACTTAAACGTGACGATGAACTTCAGGAAACAAACTCGTAAGTTAGAGCGGGAAGACATTCCTGACCGTCCTTCAAGTTATCAAGTCACTATCAATTTGCCAAGAAAAAACACTCAATTTGGGTGAATTCAACGGCATGGAAATGAGCTAGGCAACCAATTATACTTACCGGCTTATTTGGAAATATGAAAAAAATTATTTGTTAAAATATATAAAATTAATATATTTTTTTATTGTTACAAGGTTTATTTTTACAAAATTATTTAAAAATAATAGTTTAAAATTAAAAAAAAAAAATTTAAAACCACGTACCTAACACCACAACAAGCGAAGAACCTAACGACAGCACAGCACACAATAGAATCGACGAAACTTAAATTGTCTGTTTCTATTTGATTGAATCTTACACGTTATTAGCGGAAGTTAATTCCGGAACTTGGAAAAGGACACTTTAGACTTTAGTAGATTTTTTAAGCAATTTATTAAACGAAGATGTTTTCAAATGAACGAAGACTGATAATTTCCAATGCTCTCTCTCCAGTTCCCTCTTTGCATCGGCAACACTCACAGCCACCACAGAGAATACTACTCCTGCCATAGCAAAACAGTTAGCCAAAAGAGAAACAAGAAAATTATCATGGCAGCGACGATCAATGATACCGCTAATCAAGGGTACGATCGTTCAAAAGAAGTGAAACAGTTTGATGATTCCAAAATCGGAGTCAAGGGCTTAATTGACTCGGGCATCACCTCAATTCCTCGGATTTTTATTCACCCGCCAGAGACCCTGTCGGATCTCAAATCCAAGAGGAGTACCCGACTACCCGATTCTGAATCCAATCTGATCCCCACAATCGATCTCTCGGGCTTGGAGGATTCGAATCGACGGTCAGCAGTAGTGGATAAAGTTGGACGTGCGTGTCGTGAGTTCGGGTTCTTTCAAGTTGTTAATCATGGGGTTCCTCTGGAAGTGTTGGACCGTACGATTGGAGGTATAAAGGGGTTTCATGAACTGCCCACAGAGGAGAAGATGCGGTGGTATCGTAGAGAGATGGGGTCTGGCGTCTCCTTCCTCTCCAACGTCGACTTGTTTCATTCTAAAGCTGCCAGTTGGAGGTAATAAATACCCTGTTTATGTACCCTCTAATTCCAAAATATTTTTTTTGTACCATTTGATATCAATGGTATTCTCAATCAGAGCGACAGCTTCCGCAGCTAAGTCTCTTTTCAATTTGATTTTAAGTAGATCATTCAATTCTGATTCTGAATTGGTACATGCATAAGAAAATTATTTTTCTCTTTATTGATATATCTGAATCCCTGTCCTATAATATTAATAATTAATAATTGATCATTTAATTCGTTTTACATTTTTGATCCATCTTCCTCTCTCCCACTGAATGGAATACCATTTAGTTATTGCCTAGTTTTTTGTCCGTGAATTTCAATTTACATATGAGGTATATGGGAATCCACGGGTATGAATTCCTTGATTTTAAAAAATTTAACAGTCAATTCCCCTCTTCTAATCTTTCCAACAGCATAATCCTCCAAAATTTTCAAAACTTCACTTGAAGGAACGGTAATAGTCCCTGATCTAATGGATATGTGCAATAATACATGTCTAGAAAGACAGTGTTCACTCGTTCTTGGGATACAGATTTTCAATTATTCTGCTACAAAAGCCATAATGTATTTCCATCTGCAGGGACACACTCCAGATGACTCTTGGCCCTAACTTACCAGAGCTTGAAGAAATCCCTGAGATATGTAGAAACGAGCTTGTTGATTGGAATCAATGCGCCAAACAATTGGGAGAGGTGTTGATGGAACTGTTATGTGAAGGCCTAGGATTAAATGCAGGGAAGTTGAAGGACTTGACATTTTTGGATGCTAGGACTATGGCAGCCCACTATTATCCTTACTGTCCCCAGCCTGATCTAACAGTCGGGATTATGTCGCACACAGATCCTGGAGTTTTAACAGTATTACTGCAGGATCAGATTGGTGGTTTGCAGGTTAAACATGGGGAGGGTTGGGTGGATGTTAAACCTGTCCCTGGTGCTATTGTCATCAATGTTGGGGATATAATGCAGGTAGGAACTTGCAACCAGTAACTAGTCTCACTGCTCTTTAACTTATCACCCTGGATACCTTAAAGATTGATGTGCAAACAGGATGAAATTCTGAAGCTTTAAATTCTAATGTGTTCCTTTATGAGTTTCAGATTCTGTCTAATGACGAGTACAAGAGCAATGAGCATAGAGTGTTGGCTAATGGTTGCCATGAACCACGGATTTCAATTGCAATTTTCTTCAACCCACTCAAGAGGGATAGCTTGTTTGGACCTTTTCCGGAGCTAATATCACCAGAAAAACCAGCTGTTTACAGGGAGTTTATATACACGGATTATATAAAAAGGTTCTTCACAAAAGAGTTGGACGGAAAATCTTTGACAAATTACTACAAGCTGTGAGGCATGGAGTAAACAAGAAAGAACACTACCTTGTAATATGGATTACTGGACAGTGTAGCCAGTTAATATTCTCCCTGTAATTTATTATGCCTAGAAGTTGGTTAATTTAATTGCATAATGGCATTATTTGGTTCATACAATCCTCATGATCAAATGTGTGCAAGTAATGGACTGTATGCTACGGTTCTTCACAAAAGAGTTGGATGGAAACTCACTGAAAGTTTACTATACGCAGTGAACGAACAAATGCTCCAGTGTAATAATATTTTTGAACTTGGCTGTCATTCTTATATTACAAATATTAGAGGTTGGAAGAAACAAAATAATTTTCAGCATATTAATTCGGTAACAAACATGTCCTCTTACAATTTTCTCAGTGACCTCTTTTATGCACTTTGACAACTTCCATCTCATCTACAACAGGGATTCATCAAGTTTGCAAAACCACTCAAAAGTCAAAACCATAACCAGAATTTTACCATTGACCTCTCTGTTATCCGTCACATCCACATCATATGCGTGTTGATCAACAACGCATTTCTCAATCAAGAATTTTCTCAGATTCAGTTCCAGAACATTATGTTTCCTTTTTCCCTCCATGTCCAAACCATTCAGCCATATCTTCATCATCAGTAGATTCAAGGTACTTGAATCTTCTTTGAGTGTTGGCATATTCAAATTCCTTTTCATCTTCTTCCACATGCACACCACCTTTGCTCCTCTCCAACATTTCTAGCTTCCATCTCTCTCTTTTTTGGGCATTTTGAGACAAACTGCTCTTTCCTCCCGCAATAGGGAAATCTACAAATCTCACACCCTCATTCGATGAAATTGAATGATTATCTTCTCTTTCTTCTTCCACAAATCTCCACACGTCTGCACTTCTGTTGTGATGTGTTCCATGCACTCCTACAAATTTATGATCAGCGGCTTCATTTCCACTGTGAAGAAACTTCAATCTACTCTGCTCAGGATTACCTCCCTTGCCATGTTCAAGCTCAGTAGATGACTTTAAACAATTTGATGCCTTTGGCCTTCTATGATCACATTTCAAGCATACCATGTTTCTTCTGAAATTGATGTAGTTGCACCTGCACAATATATATATAGTATGGTTGTGATAGAACAATAGAGAGTAACTACGTTAAGTATGCATATTTATAAATCTAGAAAAATTGCAAGTGGAAATAACCCACGATTCACATTCCCACTCCCCAGGATTAAGGTGCCGCTTTGGAGGCTTCTCTTTGCATTGCAGACATCTTGTATTCTTGGCAAAGTTCAAGAAATTACATCTGTAGGAATAAAAAGTCAACGGAAAAGCAGAGCCTCGAGTAATAGAATACCAACAAATCTAAGAATCCTTACATTGCACAAATCCAGTCTCCTTTCTTTAATGGAAGATGATCTTGATCCTCGCATAGATGCTTTAGCCTTTCATGGTGCAATCCATCACAGCGCAGACATCTAACATTTCTGGCAAAATTGAGGAAGTTGCATCTAACAAACAACATATAGAAGGAAGGTTAGCCACTTGAAGACAAAAAACTATAGATGCCTCGAAATTCAAAATGCCAAAAGATCAAATCATAAATTACTCAGGGCAAAGCCAATCGCCAGGCTTCATTGGAACATTTATTGGGCCTTTATCTTGTGTAGTCGAATTATTTGGTAAAGGGAGACCCCTTTTCAAGGGTTTGCCATTAGGGAGGTCAGAGACAAGTTCGTCATTGCTAAGGCCCACCAACTCCTTCAGCAGCCTTCTCACTGATTCTTTAACCATTTTGTTCTTTTGACATGGCTTATTCTCCACTGTACCGGAAACATAATCGAGCCCATATGTCAGTAGAATACGCATGACATCCACAGTTCGCCCACCTTCATCTTCTCGTGCTTTGACATATGCCCTTTCACAGTCACCCCTTAAGTTGCAGGAGCTGCAAACCTACGAAGATTACCAATAAACAGAGGCATCCCTTACTGATTGATCTAGAAAATTTGTCAAGAAACATTGAAAAAATAAAAAGAAAAGATTTCTTTTACTATAAATTCTTTTCGGGAGAAAAAGTTTAGTACATACATGTCCTTCGTTGATGCCCACATGTGCTCTTAAACGTTTCCCAGAGTTTACAACTTTTCTATCTATGCTAGGGCAGCCGCATCCTGCAATAACCCCAATATCTTTCCTCGAGAAGTACCTGGCAGCAAAAGTAGCATGAGAAAGAGAGGCTATTTCTCTCACATTAACAAAATATCAAACAGGTGGCATGCATATTAGAAACAATAATCACAGAATAATATAATCAACTTGCTTAAAATC
>Ga0325403_1000414_pt1 | contig 29020 bp, 27 predicted proteins | sample PopdelMetagenome_19_FD_205665 | JGI IMG/M metagenome (GOLD analysis project Ga0325403, IMG submission 205665) | Populus deltoides microbial communities from Bellville, Georgia, United States - Xylem-PdKOR-R4 | ecosystem: Host-associated > Plants > Phyllosphere > Stem > Wood/Secondary xylem... | reverse complement strand
TTTTTTTTTCCGTTCCCAGTCGCTACGGAATTAGGTTCGGTCCTTCTGGAATGTGATATCTTAGGATAGTAGTTTGGAGAACTTTTTTATGGATAATTTGTGGAGCAGTGAGTGGTGTTGTTTATCCAAGGGCACCAGGAAACAGAGATTGCTGATGTCCTAATTTGCCATCTTGTTATCGTGATTTCTTTGCTCGTTTCTCTGTAGGCGTTTCTTTTTCATTTATGTTTAAAATGTTTGCTGGTTAATTGCTCTATTGCTTGCAATCTGCTTGTATTTTGATATCTCTATTTAGTGCTACAAAGAATCTAAACTGATGTTGATGTTCCATTTCACCAATTATCTCCATCTTTGAGCCATTGGTTTCTGTTCCACTATATATATATATTATCGTTTTTAACCTTTTATTCTTTTGCATCTAACGATTTGTGTCATTTGGCTGTATGCTTCACTCGTGGTCTGCAGTGCTGCCTGAAGAGACAAGTAAGTACATGGCACATGTCTCTGGTCTCCCAAGATTTTGTATGCGTACAATGCCTTTATGTTAATCACATGAAATTTCTTGGGTCATCCATATGTCTATTGTCTAATATGCTAGTCACGTGCATTTGGTACAGTTGCTCACTCCTCTCTTTTTGTCTGATTTTTATGTTTTATCATTGACCTTAGTTGGGTTTAAGGCTTAGTTGAGTTGAGTTTGTTAATATAGTTTAGGTACCATGTGTTCAGGATGCTTAGGTTAATATGGAATCTGAACCAATCAAACTAAAATATGTAAATTGATTTCGATGGGAGGAACGGGGGGAAGAAAAGTATGCAAATTGATCTGCATACTTGGCCTCACATGACTTTTTCTAATGGTGGTTGAAGGTTTGACTGCATTTGGTAAATATTGATGTTCTGTCAAGGGAACTCGAAGTTGTCCCATGAGGACTGCCGAAGGCACGGAGAGGAGGTAGAGAAAAAAAAAGGAGAGGGATTGCTAGATTCTTGGACTGCATCTTGTCAAAAATGTTTCTTTGAGGTGTTTCTAAGTAGATTATTTTCCAGCGATTCATGGTTCTTAATTCTGTGATTGATTGTCTTGGACTCATCTAAATGCTTAAATACCTACTTTCTGAATGGAAATTTAAATTGTAGTTCATTATTAGCTTCCTAATTTAAAAGTTTGAAAATTTATATGGTTGCATGTTGAACCTGGAGGTTGGTTGGGTTGACCTGCAACAGCCTTGCTTCTAAACCTGCCCATATCTCATTGCCACCTTCAGTGTAATTACAGTTGCTACATTGTCTTTTAACTTAATCAGATGTAGTCGAAGTATGTTAGGTTGGGTCTTATGTTTCTTAATGGTTTGATGTAGAATTAGTTCGAAGTTAATTGCAAGAGACTTTTACAAATGGGTCAAGGATAAGCTCTGAATGGTGATATTGGTGCTCATTAAGGCTTTGGGTGCTGTTTAGGCAATTTTCTTGCTTTTTGAAGGTGTGAGTTCTAGGGAGGGAAAAAATGGAATTTTGAGATGTTGGGAGTATCTATTCAAAGACAGTGAGATGGGTTTCTTGAAATTCTATATGCGTGGCTCTCCTTAATGCCTTTTTTATGGATGCAATCCTGTTGTAGATTCTTGATTGAGAATGTTTTTTGGATAATTAAACCTGTTTCTTTTTGATAAATCGACATAAATTGAGGGTCTATCATTCTGCTTCTTATTTTGTTTAAGCTATCTATGATGATGGATGTTGTTATTTAGAACTCGAGTCTTATGTGTTCCACGTTTCTCTATATGCAGGGACTCCCTTTTGGAAATTAGTTCTAAAACAGTTTGATGATTTGCTTGTTAAAATATTGATTGCTGCTGCTGCTGTTTCTCTTGGTTTGGCTTTGATTAATGGGGAAACTGGCTTGACAGCTTTTTTGGAGCCTTTTGTAAGATATGCTTTCTTCCTTGTTTCATAAGAATTGGTTGTTTTTACATGCCGACAAAATGAGCTGCTGTACTGATACTTAAATTTCATGAATAATTCATCTGTCTTTCCTTTAATTAATAAATAAACTTCCATCCTTTCCAGCTACAACTTTATTAGCTTTTTCACTAACAAAATTAATGGATATTTATGTATTTTTAATGCTGAAATGCATCGAGCATTCTCCACTAAAGTTATTCCAGCTTTTATGTATTGACTATCAAAGTCGCTTATTATCAAAGTTAAACAACTACTTTCTCTCAACTCCTTCTATATAATGATATGAATTGTTTTTACACCTTATATAAATTCAGTATCTCAATGCTTTCGTTCCTTTTGTATTATTGTGTTGCTTATTTAATATATATCTAATTATTCTAATTTACAAAATTTGTTTTAATCTTTTCAATGTCTTTCCTCCTTTTATAGTCACAATTCACAAATAAGGCATCACTCTCAGAGAGCTGATAAGGTTCTTTCGATGTCGTTTCCCCTCTTTGAATGATTGTGAAGCTGAAGATATATTTCCTAACCATGATAATGCAATGTAATTTAGGGGTTAGTGTAAAAAGTATTACTCTCAACTTTTTTCACAGGGACCTATTTGTTGCAGCCATGGTCATTGTGTTCCATATTGTTTCATAAAAGGCGACTTGAGAGTTCCTATTATTAGTTTTATCTTATATACTTTATGAAAAAGAATAGGTGTACAGTGACCGGCTTCATGAGATTGTTATGTCTCATACACTTAAAACTATCTTATTGCTTCTTTTTTCTTTTATTATTTTCCATATCTACTATTCTCTTTTCTATTTTATTTTTTTTCTGTCTTTTCAAGAATGAGGCTTTGCTCTCACGGAGCTGATAAAGTTCTTTTAGGGTGGTTGGTCACTCTCTAAATGATTGCAAAGCCTGTGATTTCACAACCATATGAATAGACAGCCCTGCCTTTGGTGCTTGCTACAATGACTTCAAGTTTTGTCAAAATTCATCTGTCTATGTGTGCGCGCGCTACATTAGCGGATTTTATTCACTAAATCTTTGTTGTTGCTTCTTCATTCTGCCTATGAAGCTGAATATAATGAGGGTGTGGTGATAGTTTCAGTAAAAAAAATCAGACATTTTTAAGGAATACTTCAATTATTTGGTGGGGCAATTTAGGAATCTGTGCGCATTCATTATTCTGTACTTCTTCACAGAAAGATTTTTATTGTAGCCACAACCTTTTGTGCTCCTTCCCTTTTGTTGGTTTGTAGATACATGGACTTCTATTGATTTGATGCTCTGAATCTTTGCTCCTCCTTCTCCTCCTCAATGTCGTCTTTTGCTAATATTTAAGAATGGGGTTTTGCTCTTAGAGAGCTGGTAGGGTTCTCTAATTTTGGTTGCCTGCTTTATGAATGACTGCGAAGCTTATGACATCACTACCATATGAATCAACAGCCCTTCATGTGGTGCCTGCAACAATGACTTAAAGTTTTTGTAGAAGTCACTGTGTGTGTTCATGAATCATAATTGATCTTCAATTTCTTCTTTTGCTTGAGGAACACATTGGTTATTTGGCAGCACAATTTATGAATTTTGTGCAAGGAACTATCCTGTACTTTTTCATGGAAAACCTTTTGTTACAACCATGGTTTCTTTCTTATTGTCTAGCCCTCTTATTTTTTGTCCTTAGAAAGCAGATCTTCTCTTCAAAAAACAAAGTCTTTTGTTTTTCCACTTTTATTGTTTTTTTCTTATTTTTCAACTAACCCTTTTCTTTTAATTTTCTTAATTCCATGACTTGTATTTTAGATTCTAAACTTATGTAAGATTTAAACTGGATGCTACATGGGCAATGACACACCAAAAGTTTCATCCATGTCAGGATCAAATTAAAGTTAGGTTGCATACGTGACATATCTTTTCAGTATTGAAATGCATTGAACAATGTTCATTAATGATAAAATCAGACATTTTAATCAAACACTTCAACTTTGTTCCTTGCTGTTTGATAAAAGGTGAATATGAGGATCCCTGCTTTTCATACCTACCTTAAAAGGTCTTTAATAAAATTTTACTTTGAATGCATGATTTAAACAACCTTTCATCTCTTCATTTTTTAGTTTCATTTATAAAGTGACTTTATATTTGAAATCTTAGAAGCTTTAGCTACCTGCTGCAGGGCATGACAAAACCCAAAATTACATTTGCATGGATCAAACAAAAGTTGGTTTTTTCTATTATAAAATATGAAAGTTAGACGTCTGCTTTCAAAGTTGGTATAAATAGATACTATTATGGACAAATCATCATGAGTTTTCCATCAATGATGAAAATGGCAACATCTTTATTGGTAATGGGATTGTGCAGTTTTTTAGGTTTAGGATGGTATGGTCAGTTGGGTTAGCCTATTGTTGACTTGGTATGAAAGTTTGCCAAAGTATACAATAAATGATCTGTGCTAATGTTGCTGGGCTGGCATTGCTAGGCCCATCATTGATTATGAGAGGTTTATCCAATTTAAGTGAGGCATTGTGGGCCAAACTGATTTTTATTGGTTAAAAGGATATGGAAATATTTGAAGTGCTTCATGCAAAGAAACTGGTTGACGTGATCTGGGATTTATTTTGGTGTTCCATCTATATCTTTCTTCCTTATTTCTTTCTATGCATGGTATGTAGTAGTTGGTACAACATGCAATTCTCATATATGGTTCTCCAAATCTATTTGCTTGTTTTTTGTTCGATGGTTTTTCTATCACAAGCACACATGGTCGTAACATTTTTCTATGTTGATTTTGTTATATGCTTAGGTCATCTTGTTGATTTTGGCTGCCAATGCAGCTGTAGGTGTAATTACAGAAACAAATGCTGAGAGGGCTCTTGAGGTAAGTTCTGGAGTTCTTATGGTTCACATAAACAGTAGCTGACATCTGTTTATGGAAAATATAGATGATGATCTTTAATTGTTCTCGTAAATAACGATCCATTAACAATTCAATCTACATAATTCTTTACACTTTCTTATCCTTATATACAGTTTTGTAGCAGCTGCCTGTTTAAGATTTGAAGGAAGTTGTATGGATGCAATGTACCTGTGTGCGTCTCTTGTTTTTCACCTAACGAATTTGGTTGCCTTTTGGTTACTTTGATAAATCTAAATGCACCCCTCAAAAGTGGAAGTACTATGGTTTTGACATCTGATATAGAAAATGACATTATTCTGCAACGATTACGGTTTTGGTCTACAGAGGTTCATCTTGTGTTGATGATGGTTCTCTCCCCTCTTGCGTGCAGGAATTACGTGCCTATCAAGCTGATAATGCTACCGTGTTGCGAAATGGTAATTTTGTTTTTAAAGAAACAACCAGATGGTTGTGATGATGACCTTGTAATTGTGATATCAATTTCTTGGTTCATTGCATGTTCTCTTTTGTTGCCGTTGAGGAGCTTTTCCTGTCAATTTTTATTTTGGGATTATTAGCTTTGTAAAGTTTTATTTTGCAGTTTGCCCTTTATCTATGGGGATGCTACAGTGAGTCCTTCTATGATATTATATTCCTGTAATATTACTAGCTGCTTTAGCTTTTGGCCTTTGCTTAACTATTTAATGGGCAGGGAAGGATTTGGTTAGTTGCTAGGTGTATGTTTTGCTGATGAGGGATTAATAAAAACTATTGAAGCTGTGCCAAATTCTTGTCGCCCTTTCATTGAGTAAGGGTTTCCTGTAGAAAGAACGTTTATCCTTGTTTTTGTTTGCTTTACGGGATTGTTCTTCCTGGTTGAACTTGTGCAAGTCTTTGGGTCCTTCTATTTCCCCAGAGTGCTAAGTATCCGTGGTTCTTTCACTTTTGAGGCATTTTGACTATGCATATGTTGTTCAAGGCACGCCAATTTCTGTATATCCTTAACATCCTTTTTATTTTCTTTTTATTGGCCTGAACTATGCAAGTCCCACTGAAATCTGAACCTAGACTTCTTGATTTAACAATTGTTTACTTATATGGGTTGGTAGTTATATTGCTTGCAAATGTTCCTTTAAACCCATACCATATGTTTTTTCCATCCATTCAGGTGTAAGCTCGCAAATTATATATTGATTCTTTAGAAATGTTGGATTTTTATCACTTCCTGTCCATCTATTGTCACAGGTTGTTTTTCCATCCTTCCTGCTACCGAGCTTGTTCCAGGTGATATTGTGGAAGTCAGTGGTATGTTAATCATGTGGTTTGAGTGATCAAGGTTATTTATTTATTATCATGAATGAAAATGCCAAGGATATGACATTAGGCTGTTTTGTGTTGTGATATAGTGGGATGCAAGGTTCCAGCTGACATGAGAATGATTGAAATGTTAAGTAATCAGCTACGTGCTGATCAAGCAATCCTTACTGGTACACCAGCCTTTCTTTGGATAATGCTAACTATTTGTTAGATTACAGTCATCTAGCTCAGATGAGAATGGGTTTTTTTTTTTTTTTTTCCAACCAAGAAAGCCACTATAGGCTTCTTCATAAATGAATGAATGTGATTTTTTGCTGCCCTTGCCATTCTAGTGTGGATTTACATCTCATGCCACTAGGCTATAGATCTCCCATTCTAACAGCCGCTCTTTTGACTGCCTCACATACTTAGCATTCACATGGTGACTCTTATATGGAGTAGGGCATGCATTGACACACAACAATCCTTTTCAATTTAGACTGGGTCATGTACCACAGTCCATTGCCACTCTTGTGGACTAGTTGATATATTAATTTCCCTAACATTTTGTGTGGAAAAGGTCATACACCTCCCTCTCCCATGATCGTTCTTCCATAGGCTAAGCATCCAAGGCATGTCTCTTTGTACCCCAATGTTTCACGGTGCTGCATTCAGTGTTTCCATTTTATTTACTGCAGATACTCATGGTCAGTACAATTTGGAGTTTACTTTTTGTTTGCATTTACATGGATGAATTTGCTGAATTACATTACCAATTGACTGGGGAATGTTTATCTTCTATGTGGTGTTTTGGATTCTCTTTAATTATTTATTTTTGAAGCATGTTAAGGTTCCATCCAACTGATGATTTTGTTTAACTCCTTCAGGTGAGAGCTGTTCTGTTGAAAAAGAGCTTGAGGTCACCATAGCAACAAATGCTGTATACCAGGACAAAACGAATATTCTCTTCTCGGTATTTATTCTGAACCTTGTTGCAATCTTTCATCAAATTTACAGAGTATGTAACTGTTGTTTCCCTTGTGATAACTATTTCCTGTAAATTGGGTATATTGATTATGACTTCTACTACTGCCTTTGGTTTGATTAGATGGACTGAATTTGGCTCCCCTTACACTAATTGTGTATACCAGTTGGAAATACTTTATATCCTGAGTATTTGGTTGTCTCCTTATCTTTTAGGAACCATAGTTTGCTCTTCTTCTTTTTTTTTCACCAGAAAATTTCAACCGGTATTTGCTTTTCCTATAGAGCCATTGAATAAATGTATATTGACTGCCAGGGTACAGTAGTGGTTGCGGGTAGGGCAAGAGCTGTTGTTGTTGGAGTTGGAGCTAATACTGCCATGGGGAGCATCCGTGATTCCATGTTGCATACAGATGATGTAAGCATTATCAATTTTCCGAGTCTTTGTATAAATTCTAATCTGCAAGTAAATTGTTAACTCTGTTTTGATCTTTCCCTGTTTTTCCCATTTTATCTTACCTTTTCTCTCTACAACTTTCTCTAGAGTCCTTAAGTTTGTGCTTCATGTAATTGGATTGAATCCTATTTATGCTGCTTGCTGATGAGGTATAAATAGACAGGATGAGGTTTCATAGTAAGAGGGGTGAGCTTTTGGCAATACTTATTGTCAGCTAGGTTTTCTCTTGATGCATGTGAGTTATCTTGTTTCATGGCATGCATTTTATGGAGACATCATAATTCGGGTTATAACTGGTCTGTGTCTAATGGTTTAATGCTCCCATCTAGAAGAAAACTCCTTGGTTGAATTATACTGCACACATGCAGTGTTTGTGTATAACTATGTGTTTCTGCAATGCTATTCAGGAGGTGACTCCATTAAAGAAGAAGCTGGATGAATTTGGCACTTTTTTGGCTAAGGTATTGCTCATCGGCCTCTCTCCCATTTTGTGCGTGGCAATGTTATACATGCAATTTGCTTTTACTTCAGCGGGATTAAAACAGCATGGAGATTTTTTGGCTAAGTAACTCCATGCTTGTAAAAAGGAATGGCAAATGAAAGTTCCATCCCATACTTGTCAAGAAAAGGAAAAAAACAGAATTTTTTCCCTCTTCCATATGTCTTAAAGTTGGATATGTTGAGTTGAACTGAACAATTCTCTGAAAGCTTGGTCTAGTTTTGGCTTATTTATTAATTGATATTAATTGACACACGTGGAACTCTTTTTTCTTTGCAAACATAAGCTGATACGTTTTAAGTATTATGCTATGAAGTGAATTACTGATTATTTGGTGCAAATTTAGGTTATTACGGGGATTTGTATACTTGTGTGGATTGTAAACATTGGTCACTTCCACGACCCTTCTCATGGTGGGTTTTTGCGTGGTGCAATCCACTATTTCAAGGTATTGTTCTGTGGATGAGTCCAATCTGTTTCTTTACTGTCAGAATACAAACCATTTCTGATTTTGTGCCTCTTCCGCTCCACTTCAATAAAATCTGTAATCAACTGCTTTATGGTATTCGTCGATAATTAAATAGTAATGGTCCCTGAAACCTCTAGATACTTAGTTGCTTGAAGGTATCATGCCCTGCTATGAATAAGATGAATACGATGTCTTCTTAGACATGCATGTGCACAGGGGTTCTGGTTGAAATTTCACTTCTATTGTGTGAAAAATAAGTGAATTATACCCGACATATTATTTTTTATAATTCCACAATCCATACTGGAGTTTGTATCTGGCTGGCTGAATTACTCTTTTAGTGGCCTTCTTTGGACTACTTTGCTGTTTTATGATTCATTACTACCACTGCTGTTTACTCTGAACTACTTGCTGTGCCTGCCTAGATTGCAGTTGCTCTTGCGGTTGCAGCAATTCCTGAAGGTCTTCCAGCAGTTGTTACAACGTGAGTGCTTTGTATTTTACATCATGGAAATTATGTGGCTGTTATGATTTTAACCAATATAATTTAGGAATTTGCTTGCTGAGTGGTTCTGATGATGTGTGTTCCACATGTATGTAATAAAAAAAAAAGAATGTAAATCTAAATAGAGGAAAGAATGAAGAAATAAACAAATAATTAAATGAAAGAGCTTTCTGATCCTCCTGCATATCCACTAAGAAGGCACCTTGAAAACGCCTGAAACATAGCACCATGGTGAAGCCAGAAAAACTAATTTATCCATAGTAAGAAGGAAAGGTATTGCTTTATCTGAAAGTAAGAAGGAAAGGTAATTGCTTAATCTGAAAGTTTTATGGCTATCCAAGTACACGATGAAACCATTTCTGGATAATTGAAACTCTGAATGCTTTTCCAAAGCCATTTCTTTTTTATGTTTTCAGTAAAATATGAATGTATCATATTGGAATCTTAGTTCCCACATTTTGCTTCATCATCTCTCTTTATTCATTTAGATGTTTGGCTCTTGGAACAAAACGTATGGCTCGGTTGAATGCCATTGTGCGGTCTTTGCCATCCGTTGAAACTTTAGGCTGCACTACAGTAATCTGCAGTGACAAGACCGGAACATTGACAACTAATATGATGTCTGTTTCAAAGGTGATCACCTCAAAACTTGTAAATACTGAATGCAAAGTTATGAGTCTGAGGGACAATAGTGATCTTTGAACTATTCAGAGGCTAACGGGAAACCTAAGCCATCCTTTTTTGTCATTATTTATAATTTTTCAACAGCCATGATCTCTGGGACCTGTAGAGATTAAAGGTTTCTTTATTATCTGAAGCTCAGTGAGAGAAACCAATGACATTCATTTCTTGGTCAGAGCATTTGATTCAAGACACCTTTTGACAGCACCTTCTTTTGGGGTCATAGTTAGATACCTTGATTAATAAAAAATAAATTTCCTGTTATTTTGTTTTCCCAGATATGTGTTGTTCATTCCGTTCATCATGGTCCAACAATTGCTGAATACAGTGTGAGTGGGACAAGTTATGCTCCAGAAGGCATTATTTTTGGCAGTTCTGGCATGCAGGTACTTATTTTGTTTCAGATTGTTGGGATTATACCAAAAGTTCAGTATAAAAGTCTGTAATCAATTCATGAAGACTTATTGTAGTTGTGGTTTCTGTTTTCTGTTCTCCTTTTCTGTTCATTTGGAAAAAAAGGGAAGAAAAGCAAAAATTGGTGGTTTTTCTTAATCTCAATCCATTAATTCCTTCCTTCTTTGTCTTGTTTTACTTTAGCCTTTTCACTTATTCCCTTTGCTTTGATAATCATGTCTGCCTTGGTGTTGTAACCTCTTGGCTACAGGATTGAAGCCTCTGAACACTCGTTGTTTTTTTTTCTTTTTAAATGCCATGGAGTAGAGCCATCTTCAGAGTGTTTTTTCAAGTTTTTTTTAACAAATGTGGCAAGAAAAATAGTTGTCATTAAGTAGGTATTTGAGAGAATAGTGGGACAAGTCAAATGTTGCAGGTACTTGGAATGTATTCCATGTAGAGGCGTGAACGATTCTGGTATTCTAGCTTGCCTTCTGGTTTAGATCCGAATTGCATGATTTTGGCATACATAGATTTTAGGCCCATATACGGAAGAATTATATCAGGAGACAGAATCTAGGTTGATTGAATTTTGATCTCAGCTTTTATAATTATATCATATTGTATGAGCAGATGTTTCAGGCTAGGGAAAGAACATGTAGTGGGATTTTCTTAGCTCATCCATTTGATCTTGATTTTCCTCTGGTTTTTTCTAGTAACGATCACCAGATTCACTACCACCATTACTAGCGGTAATTACCTGTAATTTAAGCTACAAACTTGAGCACAATGCTGCCCGGATCCCTTATACCACTGCTGCTTTTGAATTATGGTTGGAATGATGGTATGACTCTTCAGAATGATAAGTCTTTTCAATGAGTTTTGAAAATTATATATGGAAGCTTAAGTATTTTATCACATTTTTCTGACTCACCATGACAAGATATTGAGTATGCTTTGTGCAGCAAGCTAAAAGTGGCTGTGGGGAAGGCTCACTCTTCCCTGTTCTTTTTGTCAGATGATTCAATTGAAAATTAAGTCTCTGGTGCAGAATTTCATTTCTTCCACATCTTTAGATTATGGCTTCTCGATGCTTGTTTAGTCAATTTCCCTTACATAGGAAAAATGTTCTTTTGATTGTTTATTTCTCATGGAAACATGCTATTAGTTGGTTCACATGGTCCCTTAGGATTCCTTGTTAGAGCCACATCCTTTTAACCTTGATTTTTCTTTTTGCAGATTCAGTTTCCAGCTCAGTTGCCTTCTCTTCTTCATGTGGCTATGTGTTCAGCCATTTGCAATGAGTCTATCTTACAGTACAATCCAGACAAGGGAAGCTATGAAAAAATTGGGGAGTCCACTGAAGTAGCGCTACGTGTTCTAGCAGAGAAGGTTGGCTTATGTAGCTTGGCCTTATTTAGAGCAGCTCAATATTACCATAGCTGTTCAGTTTTTCCCTTCCTTCTCTTTTCCATTTATGACCCCTCCTCAATTTAATGTGTGAACTTGTTTATTTTCACCACATCTTTCCAGGTTGGCCTTCCTGGTTTTGATTCCATGCCTTCTGCACTGCATATGCTGAGCAAGCATGAGCGTGCTTCATACTGTAATCACTATTGGGAAAGCCAATTCAAAAAGGTTTGTTTTTTGTATACTGGATGCTGTGTAATTCTTCCTTATGTAGAGTTAGCATGTTAATTCAGGTTCTGTTATATAGTATAAGAATGTTGAACATGAATGGCAATGAAGGTCATGAAAGATAGATATATTTTATATAGCATTATATGGCTCTAGATTGTTTTGTTTTGTTTTCTTTCCTTTTTTTTTGTGTGATCAGATCTATCTTCTCTTACTTTGTAAGAATACCTATGAGCTACTAGTCTATCTGTTGTTTCAGATTGTTCTTCAATTTGAGATTGTCATCATCTTTTCTGCTGGTTCATTGGTGGTTGATTTTTGACGCAATTGACTTCATACACCATATGTCCAGTACTTTTTGCACTTTATTAATTTTCTTTTTCCTTATAATTTTTTACTTGCTATGGTAGATGTCTTCTCATCCACATATATTTAGTTTTCAAGATGTATTGTGTACCATTTCTCATGTATCAACATATGCTTTCTTTAATATTCTGTTTCAAATATTACAAGTTATTTAAGGCCAATTGGTTTTATAAAATTTTCGTTCGCATTTTAAATTTGGCTGTAAGGAAGTGATTTCATAAATCCTTGAGAAATAGATTCTTCTGTATTTCAGCATTTACTCTTCAGCTGTTCATTAAAAAAAAAAAAACTGACTGCTGATGCAAGCTTTACCATTTTGATGCTTTATAGGTTTCTGTTTTGGAATTCTCTCGTGATCGAAAGATGATGTCTGTCTTATGTAGTCAGAAGCAGAAGGAGATTATGTTTTCAAAAGGTGCTCCAGAAAGTATTGTTTCTAGATGCTCCAATATTCTTTGCAACGATGATGGTTCCACTGTTCCGTTTTCTGCCGCAGTCCGAGATGAGTTAGAGTCAAGGTTCCGCAGGTTAGAAATGATGCTAAAATTTTAGTGGATGTTACTTGAGCCTCAATGTTTTGGCACAATATGGTGAATTTTCATTGTGCAAGAATTGAAGTAGACACATGTTTCATTTTGGGAGATATGTGGTTAGCATTCATTTTGGATAACTTTGAATTTAGTCCATGTAACTTATTAATTAAATCATGCATGTACTTAGTTGAGTTATGGAAGCTCGAGTTGTCTAACATGTTAGAGAATAATATAAGTCACATCCCAGAACCTCACCTAACAATTTAAGCTATTGGGTTGAGATGGTTCTTAACATGGTATCATAGCCTTCATAACTAAGTGGTCACGAGTTTGAATCTCACAATCCCTATTTATTTGATAAAAATTAAGCACAAGGTAAAATGGACCTGTGCAAGTTTCAAGCCCAAAGGGCTTTCACTTAAGGGGGTGTGTTAGAGAATAATATAAATCATATCCTGAGACCTCACTTAACAGTTTAAGTTATTGGGTCGAGATGGTTCTTGACATAATTGAAGATGAACATATATACATGGCTTTACTTAGAAAGGTTGATCTAACTGGCTGTATATGGAATCACCTTTCACCCAGGTGGGGTTATGTTCCCCTAATATTCATTTTCCTTAGGTTCTCTTCTCTTCAATGCCCTTCTATATTTATATATTTATCTTCCTTGAGTTTCCATAGAGCTAAATCATCCACGTTGTCTCTTCTGCCAAGGCGGTGCTTTTATGCAAAGTTTGACTTTCACTCCTTTTACTTTGTATGCTTACTGATTTTCTTCACAACCATTTCTGCTCTTGTAAATCCTTCTAAGATGAACCATCATCTTGACTATCATATTTAAGATTCGTGTAGGCATGTTATATTAGTATTGTCTCTAAAACTCTACATTTTTGTTTGCAGTATTAATGCCATGTTTATTGGTCAGTTTTGCAGGAAAAGAAACATTGAGATGCCTGGCTCTAGCTTTCAAACAGATGCCCATTGGTCAACAGACTCTCTCATTTGAAGATGAGAAGGACCTTACATTTATTGGGCTGGTATGCTTTCTTTTCGAAATGGAACACTAGATTAAGTGCTCTCTATACTTAATGCCCTTCCATTTAATCATTTATGTTTATCTATATGCAATTATCTTAGATACCTTCATTTATACTATGAGGCGATGAAGCAACTTGTATAAAAATAAATTTCATGGTGAACAAAGGTTTTTTTGGAAGGAAAATAAATCGGAGTGAATAAATAAGGAAGAGCTGAATCTGTTCTTCTTGTTCTTATTATTATTTTTTAACTACAAAAAATGAGTTGGGAAACTAGACCTATAGTTCTGAAACTTTGTGACCACACTCTGAAATCTATGTAGTTTCCAATCATCCGTTTTTGCTTTTATGTTCTATGAACCTTCTCTTATTTCCAGTTTTTTTTTTGCACTGCATGTTATGTGTTTGTGGGTACATGACCGTTTGCATGTACCCTTTTATATGCACGTGTCAGTGTGCACTTGTGCACCTTCCTCCTCAGCTTGTTTGTATTTGTGGCTCAGAATTCCTGCACCTTCTAAGTATGAGGTTGATTCTTCCACTTCTCACATTTTCTTTGCATCTGCTCCTTTACTTCAATAAAAGGTTGGAATGCTTGATCCTCCTAGAGAGGAAGTGAGAAATGCTATGCTCTCATGTATGACTGCTGGAATACGTGTTATAGTTGTCACTGGGGATAACAAGGTAACTTAAATTGAGTGATGTATATTTTTCTGTTATATGGTATAAGCTACTGTTTCCCATCTCTCTGGTTGCCTTTCTAATACAATTACTTATTCAGTCAACAGCAGAATCACTTTGTAATAAGATTGGTGCTTTTGATCATTTGGAAGATTTTGCTGGACACTCATACACTGCTTCTGAGTTTGAAGAGCTTCCTGCTTTGCAGCGAACACTGGCTTTGCAACGCATGACACTTTTTACCAGGTATGGTTAATTCTGCATTTTATAGCCTTAATAAATTCTGATAGTCTGTCAAGCATCATGCCATCTTCCTATTGTTTTAACCTTTCTGTTCTTTCCTATACACATAAATGTTTGTTATTTGTTGGAATTTTAGTAACTTGTTTGGTGACATCCTTTTTTCTGTCTTGTTAGAGTTGAACCTAGTCATAAAAGGATGCTGGTGGAGGCCTTACAACATCAAAATGAAGTGGTAGCTCTAGTATTTCTTTTCAGCAGAGTTGTTATATCTATATTTATACTTGCAAATATGTACGTGCAATGCATGAACTAAGTTTTGGACAATATTATGCTATTATTGAAACAAACACTTGTTTGTCTTTATGGGTTAGAAGTTTTAGATTGTAAAGTTTGAATTATAATAAAAATAAGGAAACAATGATCTTTGTAAGATCCATACCATGAACAAAATTATCATGGAATATCTTGATGGGTTAATCTAAAAAGGTGATGTGGGGTTCCACGTGAGGATATGATGCTAGTAATCTCTCAAAGACGAATCATTAAGGACATTTTATAATTCTAAAAACTGTCATTTTCCAGAATAGGTTTGGCAAGGTCCAGCTTTTTGTATGGAATATTAGGTCAATAGCTTTAGTCATATAAAGAGGAGATCTGAGAAATAATTTATTTGTGAAAGCTTGTGCTAGCAGTTACTGAGAAAAATTATAAAGGATGACAAGAACTGGTTTCCATTGTGCAGCAAAGAATGGTTACTGTAATGTATGAAGCTGTTTGATTAACAATTACGGTTAAAAGGCACTGATAAAACAATAGAAAAGAGTATGATGTTGAGAATTCATGACAAGAAAGCATGTGCGCATCTAAAATGCGAGGCATGGGATCTTTGCCTTGAAGCAGACGCATTAAAATGACAGTTGCTTTGGAATAGAAATGTAAAGCTGAGGATTGGATGACACATTAACCTTGATATTTACATAAAAATAATAGTTCCCCTTGGTTAAGCGTATGTTTTGTTATGGTGCTTCAACTGACTAAAATTGTCTGTATAAGGTTCTTTTGAGTGACCATAGAACCTTTTTTTATGTATTTACACGTCTATTGTTTCAAACATGTAGTGTGGTGTTCTCTGCCTTTAGGTTTTCTTGTGGTAATACTTCCCCATGGAAATCATTGATCTTGACTTGCTTAGGTGGCAATGACTGGTGATGGGGTTAATGATGCACCTGCACTAAAGAAAGCAGATATAGGAATTGCAATGGGATCTGGAACAGCAGTTGCAAAGGTAGGCAACCTTCCAAGGATGCATTTCATAGTACATTCATGGATGAGTCTGTTTCCATGCAGTGTACATAAAAACATGTTTCTTCTTTATGATCTCTCTATTCAAACACACTTACACATTTATGTATGGTTGCAAATTTTAGCAAACCAATGGAACTTAACCAATTGATTTGTTGCCTGAGTTACCTGAATGAACTTATTTCATTATTAAGAAAAAAATGTTTTATGGAGAATCTTAACCTTAAAGATCCAGGGCAAAGATTTTTTTCAGTTAATATGATTGGGAAGCTATATGCTGTGGTGCAACTTTAATAGTCAGCTTCATGGTTTTATATGAATAATATCAGAAGATTTGTGTCAGATGATCCAGTTCAAAGTGTAGAACATGATAAATTGTTATCAGCAGGCGCACACTTTATCAGTTTCTGTTATTTTTTCCAATATTATTATTTAGTGTAAATGCATAGACCCCTTAAGTTTCTGACCATCTTTATCCTTTTTTCCAGAGTGCTTCGGATATGGTTTTGGCAGATGACAATTTTGCTTCCATTGTAGCGGTATAGGACTCTCCCCCTCTTATCTGCTGTAATTTCATTACTTCTTGCTATGTCTGTACTGTCTGCTGGTTATTGTTTGGCAATTGTTTTTGTTCTCCAAAAAGGCATATAATAGAATATAACATATACATGTCAAAGGATATAATGCTGACAAGTTTCCAGTTATCAGGATATGACAACTATTCCATCGATATATCTCTTCTAACTGAACTTGATATTCTATGATCATAAACAAATTATCACGTCATAGTGTGGAGTATCTGTTGTGTCTAATTAACTTAAAAAAATGACAGATTGAATTTAATAGTTAGTCAGGAAAAATTAGATTATACAAAAAATTTCTTGGAGGTGTTAGAGTTGTTTGTCTTGCACCAATTGTAACTTGTACGTGGATCCCCATAAATAAGTACCTAAGCTTTCAGATATGGTTTGTGCTATTCTATTTCTTAACAAGTTGATTACTTAGCAGGCTGTTGCGGAGGGAAGGGCTATTTACAATAACACAAAGCAATTCATCAGATACATGATCTCATCAAATATTGGTGAAGTTGTTTGTATCTTTGTGGCAGCTGTAATTGGAATACCTGATACCCTTGCTCCTGTGAGTACTTTAGTGTACCACTTTAATGTATCAATAGTGAACTCATTTTGCAGAAAAGAGAGGAAATACTAGAATTATTTTGTACCAGAAAAATACTCATTTGGGATTAAATACTTCCACATTGAGATAGGGAGAAGATGCTGGTCATATCATTTTGTTGCTTTCCTACAATTCAATGCTGGTCAATTGGAAGAGCTGGAATTTATTTTTTGTTTATCACATTTAGGTCCAACTGCTCTGGGTCAATTTGGTTACTGATGGATTGCCCGCAATTGCTATTGGTTTCAACAAGCAAGATTCTGATGTGATGAAGGCGAAACCTCGCAAGGTATTTATTCAATGATTTGGACATGTCAGTTTATCTAATAGGTCTGTCTAAATGGTTGGTTTGTGTGTGTAAATGGTTGCCAGCACTCATTGGTGCATTTTGAAACACAACCCAACCCTAAAACAAAAACAAGAAGATGAATGGCTCGACAGGCATAAATGAAGTCAGAAACATTAGGTGGGCTGGATGATAGGCTGTGTTTATGCTTGGGGCTTATTGGGTGGTAATATGCCAAACAATATGGCTAGGGTTAAGATGCTATGTGCCAAAAGGTTCCCCACAGATACTCTTATCATAATTGGAACCCATGGTTTTTTTGTGAATTGCCTTTTTCTTGGATTGTTTAGAGTTTCATTTATGGTTTTATGTTTTCCTTGTTCATGGTGTTCTTCACTAAGCTTTGAAATAGCCAGTAGCAAGCATGAATAAGTATTACAGGTAGGTGGGAAACTACGTTAGGTTTGGCCTGATGCCTGTGGAGATTGACTTAATGGTTCTTTGAAGGAGAGACATTCATTGATATGGTCCGACCTACATGTTAGATGGTCAGACTTATACTTGTTTTTCATCTCTTCACCTGTTTCTGAGATTGGTCTCTGCTGTAGACTTCTTGTAGATAGGGCAGTGCCTCTTGACCTCTTTAACCAGATTTAATTACCTTTGAGAATAAATAAAGAGCTAAATAACTCTCTCAAAAAAAAAAAAAAGAGGAAAAGAGGAAAAGAATAAACAGAGTGAAAGGGCTAGATAGTTTGGGCTGACATTTCCTTTTCTGCGTGCATAACTTTTTTTAAAGTTGTTCACTATGCAAGATTCCATGTTATATGATTTTTATTATTGAGCAGTAAGTTCTACTCTCATAGCTCATCACAATTTCCAGTCATCAATGTTGAATATCAACTTTTTCAATATAACGTGCAGGTGAATGAAGCAGTTGTTAGCGGGTGGCTGTTTTTTCGTTATTTGGTAATTGGAGGTAATAAATAATGATAAACCTATTTCATGTGGATTTATATCATGCTGAACAAATGCATTACCTCGGTATAATTTGGCAATTTCATGTTCCTTGCAATGTGATTGATTCGAGGTGGTATTTTACCTGCATATGCCATAAATACCTTACCCTCATGTGCCATTCATGCAGATATTCATATTATAGTGAACAAGTTATTTATGATAAAAACTTTTCTTCAAATAATTCAATCAAGTGTTCGAGAAAACTATTTTAGTACAGGTAATTAAGGGTAATTCTAAAAGAAAATTAATAAAATGTAAAAGGATTCTTTTGTCTGAAAAATGTGACACCTGAGATGCATATGATATATGATTAGGGATTTTCTGCATTAAATTCCCAGCATCATAATGTACCATGCAGGAATCCTCATCATGATGTGCCTCTTTTGAAAAGGGATAATTAATTTATCATTTCTTCTGATCATGATGTGCCTCTTTTGAATTTATAATCAACCTAGTGCTGAATGCTCTTCGAATTCTAGAGGTGTTTGATGCAGTATCTGGTTGATGCAGCTTATGTGGGCCTTGCAACTGTTGCTGGGTTCGTGTGGTGGTTTGTGTACTCTGATAGCAGTCCCAAACTACCATTCAAGGAACTGGTAAGGTTTTATTCTGTTAGTGGGTGTGCTTTCTGACAGGCCAGAGTTGATTCCTTTCTGGGCACATTCTCCTTGTGTATTTTGACCTGGAGCTCTGATCTGCAAGGCAAAGGCTAATAAAAGTGAAGGTGCAGTTCTGTGTTGAGATGGTTCCATGATTAGCACACTGGAGTTGCTTGTTGTGACTTTCAGAGTCTTTTGAGTTCCTTTCTAGCAGTCCTGAACATTCCCAGCTTTCCGCATCTCCTTTTCTTGTGTTATTATCCATTGTTTTGAGATTAACATTATTAATTCATCCTTGAAAACCAATGGTACCAAACATGAAGTTGATGCTGAATTTGTTTAGTCAAGTTTTGTGCTTATAATAATCGATTGGGACCCTTTCAGGTGGAAAGAAATGAAAAGAAAAAACCTAAATGACCAGTTAGCATGCAATGACCGGGTTTTGGTTTCTTTGTGCCCAGCATGGATAAATATATTTCACTAGTACTGTTACTGAGCATGTTCTTCAAATTCTACACCAGAACTTTTATTTTTTCATTTATTGCAGATGAATTTTGACAGTTGCTCGACAAGGGAGACAAATTACCCATGTAGTATATTTGATGATAGGCATCCATCAACTGTATCCATGACAGTGCTTGTTGTTGTTGAGATGTTTAATGCTTTGAATAATCTCAGTGAGAATCAATCGATTCTGTGAGTATTCTGTTTGATTTCAAAGTTATTGAATATTTAGTGCTTTTTGCCGAATCAGTTTGCTCAATTGCTTAGAATGCTTTGCATGTAGTTTAATGGTAGTTAGATGCATGAGATTTAGTTTCGACATTTTGTCATTAGATTTCACTACAATTACTCGTTTTTCTCATTTAGACTCCATTTGGGAACGCAGTTGAAACTGTGCTTCCTCAAATTTTAATTTTTTTTTGCTATTTTTTTAATGTCTTCAAATCGTTTTGATATGCTGATCTCAAAAATAATTTTTAAAAAATAAAAAAAACATCATTTTGATGCATTTCTAAGCGAAAAGTACTTTGAACCGCAACCGCTACTACAATTCTAAATAGGCTATAAGTGATTATTTTTCCCTTTTGCCTATGGAGTTTTCATAGAAAAAATAAACTAAAAGTTACATTAGGACAGACTTGGAGCTGTAATGCTTTCCCCTTTTTTTTCAGTGTTATCCCTCCCTGGAGTAATTTATGGCTTGTTGCTTCAATTGTCCTGACTATGCTCCTTCACATACTGATCTTGTATGTGCACCCACTATCTATTCTATTCTCTGTAAGTTCTCTTTCCTTTGCATCTCATGTGATATTATGAGGTAATAATTTTACTTTTACCCATAACCATTAGGTACTTAATAGAACAATTTGCAACGTATCTTGTTTCAGGTAATGCCGTTATCTTGGAGCGAGTGGAAAGTTGTGTTATATCTCTCCTTCCCTGTATGTTGTGAATCTTAACTTTCCCAGTTTACTAATTTTGTCTTGTATCTGTGTTTTGATAATCATTTTTTAATGCAATGAGATTCTTGAGAGTTGAATGTAGTTGCTGGAATTTAGCTTAGAACTGTTTCCTTGTAGTGGTTTTACCTCTAATATGGTAAAAACAACAATGCAAGTCTTAAGGTTCCATTGTGAATGATATGTTTTAGCCTTTCATGCTTTTGTCTTCTTTTTTTTTCTTATAGATGTTGTTCAAGCACTCTTGGACGGAGTTTTAATTGCAGTTGGGTTGGGATTCTGTATGTTTTATGAATATTGTATGCAAGCTAGGATCATGATTTTTTATTTATTTTGGGGGTGGAGGGCTGGCACCCCAAAATTTCAGAAATAAATATATTTTAGTCTTTACATTTTGAAAAATTTTATTTATACCTTTCAATTTCACATGTTTTGAATCCCTAAAAGTCACTTGTTTTCTTTTTTCCTCCATAATCCTAAATTTCTTATTCCAAACCCGATCATGACAACCTCTTAGTTTGTTTTCTCATTAACTTTATGCCACTTCTATAACCTTTTTGCCTATATATTCTATCCTAGGTGAAGTAAAATAGGGAAAGGTTACCTTTCTGAGTTTTAGTCAATGTAAAGCCATTTGCATCTTTGATTGTTTTTCTTTTGATTGGAAGCAAGTATTGCCTTGGTGAATGCATTTCAAATATCTTAAGCCCGGTTTCCTCCCATGGCACTTCTAATATAGTGTTTTTTGTGTAGGTCATAATTATTGACGAAGTTTTAAAGTTCTTCGCGAGAAATTCCAAGGGTAAGTTCACTATTTTGCTTCATCTTCCTTTTTTTCAACATCTTGTTCTTTGGTGAGAGATTTTATTTAGAGAGAATAATTAACAATTAGAAATCAAACCTGTACCATGATGAGAAGACATCTCCTTACTCTAGACATAAATTTCAAATGTTTATCTCCTCATACACACCTTATGCTTCTGATTAATGTATCTCTACAAGGGGTTGAAATGGGAACCCAAACATTTGCATGACAACACAACGCAACAACTTCCCCGACAAGCCTCTAATAGGAGAGAAGTTTAGAGTTCCTGGTGGGGATCATTACCCATATCAGACATTGGTTGGTGGGGATCATTACCCATATTAGACATTGGTAACAAGATCCATAGGTTAACAAGCTTTCAGGCACATTAGCTAAACATCTAGCCTATCATGTCCGTCACTCAGTATTCCATCTCTTGACATGTTGCAAAAACTAGCTTGATTGCCCCATAATTTTATTTTCCCAATATGAGAATCCTTTGTCAACAAAAAGGTCTCCAATCAAGGTGACTTGTTTGGTTCCTAACTACCCAAAAACATACATCTTCAACCAATGCCCTTTGTATGTCACAAGTAATATTTTTGTATTGATGTATGTATGTCGCTTTGCTTTCTCCTTTTTTTTTCTTACCATATCAACATACTAACAATCATGTAATGGTTGTAAACTAAACCCATTTTTTCCCCACTTGCAACCCTTAATATCCCTCCTCCTGCCCTTAGTTTGAGGGTGTGTATTCTCTCCTTTTTTTTTCTCACCACATCAACATACTAACAATCATGTAATGGTTGTAAACTAAACCCATTTTTTCCCCACTTGCAACCCTTAATATCCCTCCTCCTGCCCTTAGTTTGAGGGTGTGTATTCTCTCCAAAATGTGCATTATGTTGATGTAGAACAATTATCCAAGAGTTTATGGACCAGATTGAAGCATGAAGTTATTATTTTTCTATTTAATTTTAGATTTTAATTATTTATTTCCTACTGAGCTTGAGAATTTTAATTTAATACGTATTTTACTAGTTAGGAATTCTAATGCTAGATTGATTATATTAATTAGATAAGTTTTAATTAAGAATCCTTTTTTATAAAGGATTTTAAGATTAATATAAATAGGGATGTTTAGTTAATTTTATAGAGAGGGAGGCTATTATACAAAATTAATAAAAATACCAGAGAATTTTCTCTAGATTTCACTATAGTTAGGTCTTTAACCTTAGGGCTTGAGAACCGTAGTTTTATCTTCGTTATACGCTACATCAAGTGGTATTAGAGCAGGTCAACATCCGAATTGATGGCGAATTGTGAAGCTAATCGTGGAGCAATTGGTGGCAACCATCTCCGTGACGGTGATCAAGGGATGTGGGCTGTTTGGGATTAGCTAAATCGCCATTCAGTAGCGATAGCAGCTTTAGAAAGGAGAGTGCAAACTGGGTTTGGCAATATTAATGCCAAATTTGATAACCTTACAACCAAGCTTGAGGCACTAGGGTTGTGCACAGACATAAATCGAGAAAAACAATGAGGCACACACCAGGCATGGAAGATAAAAGACTTATTGAGATTTGGGAGCGGATGAAGCAGTTGTTGAGAGTTAGATTCTTGTCCTCTGATTATGATCAGCTTTTGTTCCATAAGTATCAAAGGTGTTCTCAATGTTCTTGAACTGTGCATGAATATACAGTGGAATTTTTGTGTCTAGTTGAGCGAAATAATTTGCATGAAATTGATGAGCAACGAGTTGCTAGATATGTAGAAGGACTGAAACCTTCCATTAGAGATGGAATTGGACTTCAAATGCTACTCAATGTTACTAATGCATGAAATATGGCATTAATAGCAGAGATGTTGATACAAGATATAACCAATACAAGATTTGATTATCACATAAGTGTTCCTACCACAAAGCCTTGACTTACATCTACTGGGAAGGGTAAGCCGCCACAAACAAATAATCAATTCAAACCAGCTATTGCTGACTCCGGCTATGATAAAAATAAGCTCAAAAAAATTCCTAACAAGGATAACCAAAAGAGGGATAATCCTTATGCCAAACCCCCTCGAATAAAGTGTTATAAGAAGGGCATAGATCCAATGCATGTCCTTAGAGGCTTGTGAATGTGGTTGAACGTGAGGATGAAAGGTGTGGAAAAGATACAAAATTGTATCCGGAAGAGTGTTGTGAACTTAATGGTGAGGGTGAGTATAAGGATGATGATGGTCAGGTCTATGTGGTGAGACGATTGCTGCGCACACCAAAAGCTAATGGTGAGACACAATACAATCTTTTTCGTACTAGGAGCATGTTAAACCAACAATTTTTTTATCTTATTATTGATAACGGTAGATACGAGATTATTATTGGTAGGGAAACTCTTGTTAAATTGGGTTTGAATATTGAGATATATCGTGCACCTTACTCTATAGGTTGGATTAAAAAGGTACCAAAGGTAACAATAACAGAAAGATAAAGTTCTGTTTTCATCGGCAAGTATAAGAATAAAGTTTATTGTGATGTAGTTGATATGAATGCTTGTAACTTGTTGTTTGGTGTGCCATGGAATTATAATGTAAATTCATGGCATGGGGGACGAGTAAACATGTATAGATATGTTAAGGATGAGATTAATTTTACTTTGATGCCTCTGAAAGGGAATTCCTAAGCAAAAGCCTAAAAGTTTGGATGAAGGACATTCCTTACTATTACCCAATCTTTGTTAGAAATTTAGAGAGATTTAAAGGAGATGAAGGAAGTACATGCTTTAATTGTGAAGTCTTTCTTGTTGTTCGAAGAAGTTGACAAGGCAGTTAAGGTCCCTGAAATTGTTAAGCCTTTATTGCAGGAGTTTCTAGGAGTTATTTCAGATGAGCTACCATATGAGTTACCTTCTATATGTAATATCCAACACTAGATTGACTTGATATTGGGGGCTAGTCTTCTGAATTTGCCTCATTACAAAATGAGCCCAAAAATGAGGGAGATCTTGAGGGAGAAAATATAAGAATTGTTGAAGAAAGGGATGCTTCAAGAGAACTTAAATCCATTGGTTGTCCCTGCTTTACTGACTATGTGTGTTGATTGTTGTGCCATCATCAAAATCACAGTGGGATGCGATTTTTTAATTCCACTATTGGATGACATGCTAGATTAGTTGTGTGAAGCAACAATTTTTTCAAAGATTGACTTGAGAAGTGGGTTTCATCAGATTTGGATTTGACCAGGGGATGAGTGAAAAATGGCTTTCAAGACAAATGATAGGTTGTATGAGTGGTTAGTCATGCTATTTGGGTTAACGAATGCACCAATCACATTCATAAGGCCAATGAATCGGGTTTTGTGACCTTTTATAAATAAATTTGTTGTGGTTTATTTTAATGATGTCCTTGTGTTCAATCACAATGAAATAGATCATATTGAGCACTTAAGAAGTGTTTTGGAGGTGTTGCTGAAAAACAAGTCATACGTGAATCTGAAGAAATGTAGCTTTATGACCAACAAGATGTTATTCTTAGGTTTGTAGTAGGAGTTGATGGAGTTGAAGTTGATGAGGAAGAAGTGAGGGCAATTCATGATTGGCCCATGCCTAAGACAGTTAGTGGTGTGGAGTTTTCATGGTTTAACTACTTTTTATAAGAGATTTATTCGGGATTTCAGCTATTTTGTGGCACCGATCACTGAATGTTTGAAGGGAAAGTTTAAGTGGGGTGAGGAAGAAGAATAGAGTTTTGCCATAATAAAAGAGAAGTTATGCAATGCTTCAGTGCATGCTTTACCTAACTTTGACAAGTTGTTCGAGATTATATGTGATACTTGTGAAGTGGGTATTGGAGTTATTTCCCAAGAGAAGTGTCCTATAGCCTTTTTCAATGAGAAGTTAAATGAAGCTCGCTTGAAATGGACTACCTATGATAAAGAACTTTATGTTGTGGTAAGAGCTTTGAAAATTTAGGAGCATTATTTGATTAATAGAAATTTTATCTTATATTCGGATTATAAAGCCTTAAAGTCTTTGAATAGTCAGAGGAAAATTAGAACGGATATGATGGTCAGGTGGATTACATTTCTTAGGAAGTTCGGTTTTAGTATGAAGCATATAGCTAGAGTTCATAACAAAGTGGCTGGTGTATTAAGTAGGCGAGATGCCCTGCTAATCACTTTTCGTAGCTAGGTTTTAGGTTTTGAGTGTCTGAAGGAGCTAAACGCTGAAGATTCTTATTTTCAAAAGATATGAAAGTGTTTTAATGGTCGAGCTGATGGAGATTTCCATATATATGATGGTTACTTAACGAAAAGTAATTGATTATGTATCCCTTACACATCCCTACATGAGAAATTGATTCGAGACTTGCATGGTGACAAATTAAAGGGTCATAGAAAAAAAGATAAAACAATGTAAGCTTTGAAGGACAAGTATTTTTGACCTCAACTCAAGCATAATGCAAACAAATTTGTTCAACATTGTTTTACTTGTCAAACAGCTAAGGGGCAATCATAAAACATTGGTTTATACATGCCTTTACCTATACCTGAACATATTTGGGAAGATATTTCAATGGATTTTGTGTTAGATCTTTCATGAACTTGGTGAGGAATGGATTTTGTTTTTCTTATTGTGGACAAATATTCAAAGATGACACACTTAATACCTTGTAAGAAGACTATAAATACGATCAATATCGCTAGACTATATTTCAGGGAGATAATGAGGTTGTATGGTGTTTCAAAATCCATCATGTATGATGGAGATTCCAGGTTCCTTAGTCACTTTTAGCTAACTTTGTAGAAGATGTTTAATTCCTTTTTGAAGTTTAGGAATACTGCTCATCCATAAATTGATGGCCAAACATAGTCTCTAAATAGAACTATAGGCAATTTAATTCGTAGCATTTGTGGAGACAAGCCTAAACAGTTGGATGTTGCATCAGCTCGGACAAAATATGCTTACAACAGTTCCAAGCATAATGCTACTAGCACAACAACATTTGAGATTGTGTACATGAAGCCTCCAAATCATGTACTTGATTTACATTAACTGCCCAAAGTTGCTAGATTTAGCAAGTCAGTAGAGAATTTGGTTGAATAGGTGCAAATTCTGCTTCAAAAGGTGAGGAGAAAACTAGAAGTATCAATTGCCAAAAATAAGTACGCAACAGACAAGCATAGGCAAGTTAAATTATTTCAAGAAGGAGACATGGTCATGATTTTCTTGCGCAATGAAAGGTTTCCAACAGGCACCTATAATAAATTAAAGATGAAGAAGTATAGTTTGTACAAGGTGTTGAACAAAATCAATGACAATGCTTATGTTATAGATCTTCCAGATAGAATAGGCATATCGAAGACTTTTAATGTTGTTGATCTTTATAAGTACTTTTCAGATACTAAACTCAACTCGAGGACGAGTTTTTCTAAAGTGGGGGAGACTGGTTTTTCTAAAGTGGGAGAGACTGCTGGAAAATAATTATCTCAAGAGTTTATGGACCAGATTGAAGCATGAAATTACTGTTTTTTTATTTTAATTACTTTTCTAGCTAATTTTTCATTTTAATTATTTATTTCCTACTTAGCTTATGACTTTTAATTTAATTAGTATTTTACTATTTAAGAATCCTAATACTAGATGGATTTTATTAATTAAGTTTTAATATTGATTTATTTTCTATAAAGGATTTTTGAATTGATATAAATAAGGATGTCTGATTTATTTTATGGAGAGGAAGACTATTATTTAGAATTAATAAAAATACCAGAAAATTTTCTTTAGATCTCTCTACAATTAGGTCTATAATTCTAGGGTTTGAGAACCCTAGTTTTATCTTCACTATACATCGCGTCATAGTTCAAGTTTTGTTCACTTTTAACCCACATCCTGTTCAGTTTCTCCATCATGGCTGCCGCATCCTTGAAGCATCTACCTGTTTCACTCAATACCCTGAACACAAAAATGTCACCAATTGCATGCTTGAGGGAGGTCTCTTACTGACGGGATTATCTCACTGGGGATAGGGGTGCTAAGCCCTTATTAATAGAATGACGAGAAAGACGTGGAGTGGAGTGAGGGGTGGTGTGAGTTGGTGGGTGGATTGTCTTAAGGTTGGGACAGGGGAATGAAGAGGGGGCTTCAAACTTGCTCCGGATGAAGTGGGTGGGGGACTTGGAGGAGGGTGAAAGGTACAGTTAGGTGGTTGGAGACTGGGAGACATGCACTGGTGTTGAGTATGATGGAAACGGAAGGAGGGTGGAAGTTAACTGTAACAATTGCTCCTATCTGAATTTTTTTCCCCTTTCAATGTAAAGTGTTGTTTCTGTCTCTGGTTATTCGGGAGGTATGTTAATAGTTTTGAACCTTAAACTGCTTGTAGTTTAGATGATTAGATATTCACATCATTGAACTGGTTCAATATTTTGGAGGATAACATGTGGGGGAGCATATAAATGCATGGATATTTTATTTATTTATATGGGCATAGAGACACACACAGATGCTGGCAATGGTTATGAACTTATTTCTGGTGCCAAAATATATGGCGAGTAAAACAGTTATCAAACAAATTGCTAAGAGTTTCATGCTCCTTGGTTGCAGGCTTCAGGTTTGGTTTGAGATTCAGAAGGCCTGATTTACTTCCAAAAAGAGAATTGCGTGATAAGTGACAGGGAAGCCTTGTGCAGTCAAATTTTGTTCCTACACCAAGTCATACTGTACACAAATTTTCCTCCCTTCAATACATTAAAGTTGAATGGACCTTCATCTGGTTTCCCTTCGCATTTATTTGTCTGCAAGGGTGGAAGTTATAGAGAGAACTCTACACAACTCGCCTTAAATTGTTACTTCTCGTCACGCCAGATGCCTTGTAAGTTGTCACAAACAGCAAATGAGGCCCAGTCATGTTTAGTTTCATCATCAGGTTCCAAAGAAATGTTATTGTTCTCTTGTTTTATGAACTCGGAGTTTGTTGTATCCTTGCGTGGTTAAATTTCTAATCAATTTTGTGCATCCAAGAGGCATTGAACTGTAATTATTAACTTCAATTAACTTTAACTAGTTTACTGAAATACAATGGTGTTTTAACGTTCATCATTTACTCATTTACTGTTCATACATACGCGTATCACTAATTACTGTCATTTGTTCACACACAATTTGAAATTAGGTATTCGTACTTCAGCATATTTACATTTCGATTCCTGTACTTACTTTATCTTGCATTTTAATCCTTGTCTATAGAGAGGAGAGAATAGTGGAAGAAAGGGAGGAGACAGAAAAGTTTGGTTATCATATCTTAGCAACAAAAACTATCAAGCTTGTTGTTATTGAATTCATCTTGAAAGTAAACTGGAGAATGAAAAATAAATGTTTTTTTTTAGTTAGTTTGGCTAATTAAGATGAGTTTTGAGGATTAAAATGAAATATGGATTTCATAAGCTTTTGGGGTGATTTTGATGCATTTTTGGTGAAAAAATTGGGTTTGTATAGAAAACAAATGATGGCCACACAAGTTTTTAATTTAGGATAATTACATAAAATCTCGTATTTTTCTTACTTGGCCTCTATTTTTTTTTAGAAAGTACACTTACCAATCAATCTAAATTTTTAAATAAGATAAAATAACTAAATTACCTTGAAATATAAAGCACAGCCACCACGACCAAACTCTCCTCATTATCACTCTCAGCAAATAGAAAGAGCACATATTGTTTTCGTGA